>ULRD01057127.1_pt1 | contig 20114 bp, 15 predicted proteins | sample 1955181 | NCBI WGS metagenome assembly ULRD01 (sample SAMEA4835675, study PRJEB28245) | human gut metagenome | biome: gut microbiome; material: fecal sample | place: Denmark | collected 2008
GGCGTGAAGGATTCCGGCAACGGAGATACAAACGAACCCGCGGGCGGCGTGGAGGACTCCGGCAACGGAGACGCGAGCGACCCCGCGGTCGGCGCGGAAAATTCCGGCAACGGGGACGCGAGCGAACCCGCGGGCGGCACGGAACATTCCGATAACGGAGATACCAACGACCCCGCGGTCGGCGCGAAGGATTCCGGCAACGGAGACGCGAGCGAACCCGCGGGCGGCGTGGAACATTCCGATAACGGAGATACCAACGACCCCGCGGTCGGCGCGAAGGATTCCGGCAACGGAGACGCGAGCGAACCTGCGGGCGGCGCGGAGGATTCCGGCAACGGAGACGCGAGCGAACCCGCGGGCGGCGTGGAACATTCCGATAACGGAGATACAAACGACCCTGCGGGCGGCACGGAACATTCCGGCAACGGGGACGCGAGCGACCCCGCGGGCGGCGCGGAGAACTCCGGCAACGGAGACGCGAGCGACCCTGCGGGCGGCACGGAACATTCCGGCAACGGAGATACAAACGACCCCGCAGGCGGCGCGGAGTATCCCGGCAACGGAGACGCGAGCGAACCCGCGGGCGGCGCGAAGGATTCCGGCAACGGAGACGCGAACGAACCCGCAAGCGGCGCGGAGGATTCCGGCAACGGAGACGCGAGCGACCCTGCGGGCGGCGCGGAACATTCCGGCAACGGAGACGCGAACGAACCCGCGGGCGGCGTGAAGGATTCCGCGAATGGCGGCGCGGGGGAAGCCGTGAACGTGGAGGATTCTGCCAAGAACGACGTCAGCAAAGCCGCGAACGCGGAGATTTCCGGAGATGGCGGCGCGAAAAGCTCTGCGGACGGGGCAGATGTTCTTGCCGAGGGCGACGCGGGCGGCGTTACGGACACAGCGAAGGATTCCGGAGACAGCAACCTGAGCGAATCGGTGGTCGGCGTGAAGAAGCTGGAAGGTGCGACGGAAATCGACGCGTGCGGGCAGACGCGCATGGCGCGGACGGAGGATGGGACGCTGTATATCTGGGGCGCGGCCGGGACGGACGGGCGGCTGGGTCTTGCTGTAAACGGCTGGGTCGATACGCCTATGCCCTTGGAGCTGGCCGACGTTCGGACGTTTTCCGCGGGGCTGACGACCTCCGGCGCGATTACGGAAGGCGGAGAAGCCTGCCTGTGGGGCACGGTGTATTCCTATGTGGTGCTGTATGACGTAAACGGCGACCCTGCCGCGTCGGTCGTGGACGGCCCGCTGGTTTCCTATGGAAGCGCGCCGGTTCGCCTGTACGACAACGCCCAAGCCCTCGCGTTCGGCGACGCGTTCGTGCTTCTGCTCCGCTCCGACGGCGCGATTCTCGCGTGGGGCTCCAACGACCACGGACAGATGGCCGACGGGAACTGGACGAAGGCCGAGCTTGCCGACAGCGACGATGAAGAAGAAAAGGACGTTGTGATTACCGAGTCCGACCAGTTTGTGTTTCCGGCGGTGATTGCCGTTCCCGCAGAATCATAAGAAGCTCAACCGCGCGGCTGTTTCATTCGAGATGGACGCGCGGTTTTCGCACGGACGGCGCGGTTCTGACGACCATTTTGAATGCCTGTGACGGACGTTTGCATGTCGTTGGGCGCGGAGTTCCAACGATCACGGTTAGATAGGAGTCGGAGATTAGACGAAAGACGAGCTTGCATCACAATATGGCGAGCGCGGGAAAAGCGGAGGAGCTTAGGACGCGGCAATCCGCTGCGTGCCGGAGCTTTTGAAGTCGTCTTCATGCGGGGTGATTTTTTATTTTGCGTGGAATCTATAAGGCGTGCATGGCTCCCGCCGCGGGCGAAAACTGGTTTGTGAATATGCAGGATTTTTGCAATATGTGCAGGATTTTTTCAATGTAAACCGAATGCTCAGAATCTGAGCGCGAAAACGGCGAAATGCTCAGGATCTGAGCGTGACTTTCGGCGTGTGTGCCACTATAATAGGTGTGAAACAAGGGCATGACAAGCGTGGGGAAGGGAGGTTCAGGGCTGAAGGTATGTCCGGTTCTCGTTGCTCTTGCAGGATTGACACGGGGGTTCCTGCATGGAATCTCGATCGAAGACACATTCTGACGTTTGGAGGCGTACTTAATATGAAGAAGCTCTGGTACTTGACAATCGCGCTCGTTCTGATTCTGGCCGCGCTTTCCGTTCCCGCCGCGACGGCGGAGGAAGAACCGACCCAATATACGAGCGGGGACTACCGCTACACCCTCCAGCCCGACGAAACCGCGGCGATAGCCAAATACACAGGCTCCGCATCAGAGCTGTCCATTCCGGATACGCTGGATGGGCATGCCGTAACCGCCATCGGAGACAGTGCGTTCTATTCCTGCGGCTCCCTCACGAGCGTCACCATCCCGGACGGTGTGACATCCATCGGAAACAGTGCGTTCTATTCCTGCGATTCCCTCACGAGCATCATCCTCCCGGACGGTGTGACCGTCATCGGAGACAATGCGTTCGAATACTGCAATTCACTCACGAACATTACCATCCCAGACAGCGTGACCTCCATCGGTGAAAACGCGTTCGCTTCCTGCCGCTCCCTCACGAGCGTCACCATCCCGGACGGTGTGACCTCCATCGGAGACTATGCGTTCTGTTTCTGCCGCGCCCTCGCGAGCATCAGCCTCCCGGACAGCGTGACCACCATCGGCGACTATGCGTTCTATTTCTGCGGCTCCCTCACGAGCATCAGCATCCCGGACAGCGTGATCGATATGGGCAGCAATCCGTTTCTTGCGTGCGATAACCTGACTCAGATTATGGTATCGCCCGACCATCCCGTTTTTGAAACCATTGACGGCGTATTGTTTAACAAGTCCGAGAAAAAACTTGTCTGCTATCCATATGCGTTTACACAAACCAGCTACACGATTCCTGACGGTATCCGTTCCATCGGTGAGCGTGCGTTTTCTTCCTGCAACGCCCTCACGAGCATCGTCATTCCGAACAGTGTGACGGCCATTGGTGACGGCGCGTTCAGTCCGTGCACATCCCTCACGAGCGTCACCATCCCAAACAGCGTGACATCCATCGGAAACAGTGCGTTCGAAAATTGCAGATCCCTTAGGAGCATTATCATCCCGGATGGAGTGACCGCCATCGGTGACGACGCGTTCAGTTTCTGCAGATCCCTCGAGAGCGTCACCATCCCGGACAGTGTGACCTCCATCGGAAACAGTGCGTTCTCTTCCTGCATCTCCCTCACGAAAGTGCAGCAAAGCAAAACGCCGCCGTTTCAGGAGGAGACGGCGGCGTTTACATGGGATGGTACAAGGAAAATCCATTGGTGCGGAGGTTTTTGTGCGGCCGCGTCAGCGGCCGTCAATCAAGGGATGAAATGTCCGCGGGGGAAACGTGTATGCCGCGCAGATTCATCTCGATCAACACCCCAAGGAGTGCGCTTTCGTTGTCCGCTGTGTCCGCAGGCTCATTACAGTCACGCTTTCTTATCGCGGCAAGCGCCGCGCGGAGTTCGTCCAGGCTCTGGACGGCCAGATGCGTCACATCGAAGCGCTCGGCATTTCGAGCAAGATAGCAGCGGTAAAACTCCGCCGGGAAGTAGAGCTTGAAATATGCGATTCTAAGCGTCGCCAGAACTCGCACGACTGCGTACGCCCTCGAGCACAGATATATACTCTTCTCACAGCTGTCGAGAAAATGCGGCGGAATTGCGGATAGCTCCTGAGGATCCTCCTGCATGAAGGCGCGAAGTCCCTTGCCTTTGCGGACGCGTTCCATGGCGTTGAATGCGCTTTTCGGATCGACGCCATAGGAAACCATTTGGGCCATAACATCGTCTCTGGTGCAGATGCACTCGTGCAAAGGAACGGCATGGCGAATCAATTTTTGCGCGTTCTCGACCCAGGCGCCTCTGGCGCATGAAAGAGCAAAAACGCGAATGATTTCATCGATTGACTTTGGGCTTGTTTCCTTCAGAATATCGCGACCAAGTTTCGTCCCGAATTTTGAAATACCCAGCACGCCGCTTTTCTCTGTTTCCAGATCCGAGGACGTGATTCCAAGCGCCTCCGTTCCGGAAAACAGCGAGAGGATTCGTCTGAATACCTCTGGATCATCCAACGGGATTGTTCGGGGATTGACACCGGTCAGACGCCCCAGTTCCTCCAGCATGGTCAGATCGGCATCCTGATACGCACCCCAGTAGACGGCTCGCTCGCGCAGATATTCCCGCGCCGTCAATTGGTACGAACCGGAGAATATCAGATTCAGATCGATAATATCCCGAAATCGATCAATATCCCGAAATCGATCGGGCAGATATTCCGGCGCTATCAATTGGTACGAACCGGAGAATGTCAGACTCAGACCGGTATCCCGAAGTCGATCGCCATCAATTCCGGCGAGAATTTCAAACGGAAGATCGAATCCGTTTCCGGTCATTTGCGCGGCGCATTTCGGGCATTGTTTCATAGGCAGATCCAGCCCTGTAAAGCAGGTTTTTGACACCTTGAATTCAGTCCATCCGCATTTCGGACAAATGTAGTGAGGCGGCAGCGGATTTATCTCGGTAATGCCCGACAGGTAAGCAGCCAGCGACGAACCTGCTAAAGTTCGATATCCGGCGACGTGACCGTCGGCTTGCAATTTCGAGACCAGCTTTGCGGCAATCAGATACAGCGTTGAAAACCCATGACCAACGATGGCACCGAGCTCCTTATCCACGCGCGTCCGCACGATTTCGGGCAGGGGCGAACCGTAAATTGATTCCGCCTTTGCCAATACCATCTTACGCAGTTCTTCATCCGCCTCCGGTCCACGCGGAACCACGTCTTCGCTCCCTGCGCGTTCGGCGCTTCTGTTCGGATTTGTGGTTACGGAATCCTTTGACGTCTCGCATCCGAGATCCAAAGCGGCGTTCTGCCGAGTCATGTCTTCGACTACCGTTCGGAGATTGGCATCAAGTTGCGGGTTCATATGTGATTTCCTCCCGTGAAATGCATATCGATTTTCCGTGATTCTCGGATTTCGCGCACCGCGTCCATGAGCGCGTAGTACAGGTACGCTCCGCTCACCCTTGCCTGCGGATGAGCGAAGGAGATAACCGTCGATTTTCCATACGCGAAGTAGGGAACGCCTCTCGCCGTCATTTTCCACTTTTCGTCTTCCGTGCCGTGGAGATGCCTGTATAAGACATTCCCTGTTCCGCAGCATATGATCAATTCGGCGTCATAGAGCGCAAGCTGTTTTCGAATAATTTCTGAAAAAGCGCTTGCTTCGCGCTCAATTTCCGCATAGTCCGACGTACATCCGCCAGGGGTCTTCTTCAGGTTGATTGCGGAGATGCGCTTTAGAAATATGCTTCGTCGTTCCTCGTTGCGCTGTATCAGCTCCACCCATGGGATTTCACGTTCCGGGGACAGAAGCCCCTCCGTCCATCGCGCAATGGCATCCCATGTCTGAGGGCGGCCTCCGTCAGAAAGAAATTTCCGCAGATCCCATTTTTCCTTCCGTTCTGTGTCGTTCGTCTCCTTTAGAACATAGACGATTCTGCGGGGAGCTGTGAGAAACGCGGCCTCATCTGCCACGCCGTCGCGAACAAGGAACATCTCCTCGCCCGTTTTTCGTTCCATTTCAGCGAAGAGCTCGTTCTCCCTGTCGGTGATGCTCATGTAATTTCCTCCATCGAATGGAATGCTTTAGGCACCACCGCACAATTCGGCGGCGCGTCAGGCGATGTCTTTTCCGCCATCTGCGGCATGCAAATTTCTCGATTTACCTCCAGTAAACCTTCGAAATTTGCATCTGACGAAAAATCCATTCGCCGGTCGACCACCTCATTTGTGCGGCGTTGCCTTTATAATTCTCTGTTCTATGCAGATAGTCCTGCCGTTCGGACAATCTGGATCGGATTTTGTGAATCTATCCCGCTGCGTTCCCCGCTGCGGCCAGCGCCGTTTCAGTCCGCCGAATAAAATTCCTTCATGTCGTCCAGCCGCAGGCAGGCCAGACGACCGTTCGGGTCAGCGCAGCCACAGTTAATTCCGATGCGCCGGCCGTCGTACCAGATGCGCATCGGTTGGCCGTCCTGATAATACAGCGTAGGCGTATGTCCAAAGACGAGCGTCTGATCACGGAACAGAGGAGCGTCCCGTTCTACCCTTGTCCAGACGGCAAGCTCGGTCTGACTGACCCGATTCGCGAAGCCTTCCTCCGGGTAGAGAAATTTCGGAGTGGAGTGTGCGAGCACGAAGTCTGTGCCGCCAACGCGAAGCTCAACCTGCACGGGCAGGTTTTTCAGATACTGCCACAAAAGAAGCATACTCTCCGTCGGCAAATTGAAATATTCCAAAAGCGTCGTCATACCTCCGTTCAGGAGCCACAGTTCACAATCGCCTCCATCGACGACGCAGTCCCGCATCATCAGTTCGTGATTGCCCAACAGCAGCGTGGCGTTCGGCATCCGCATCAGGCGAAACAAAAGCTCGATCCCTCCCGCGTTTCGGTCGATAACGTCGCCCAGTACGTACAGGCGGTCGTCTTCATTCAGGTCGATTTGGTGCAGGATGGATTCAAACCGGTCGATTCTGCCGTGGACGTCGCTGAGAACATAGACCATTCGCATCACCTCGCATAGATATAAATACCATATTTGATGGGTAAAAAATTACGCATTGGAAAATTGACAGATTGCGTATCCATGGATATAATGAACCCGGAGGGTGATTCTATGGCGGTTGTCCCAAAGAAGATGCTGACGCTGGCCATACTGGAAACGCTGCGTGAGCAAACGGACGCGCAGCATCGAATGCGTCAGGCTGACATCGCGGCATGGCTTGAGAAGGATTATGGACTGAAGGTCACTCGCAAGAGCATAAGTGTGAATCTGAGCGAGCTTGCAGCGGCTGGCTATCCGCTGGAATACAAGGACGGCTGGTACTATGAGCATGAATTCAGCGAAGCGGAATTGAATCTGCTAACCGACAGCCTTATGTATAACCCGAGCATTCCGTACGCCCAGAGCAGGGATATGGCGGCGAAGGTGCGTGTCCTTGGCGGCAAGTGGTATAAGCCGGCATTGGGGCAGAGTTTGAACCGTCCCGCCAACCCGCAGTTCATGTACAGCCTCGACGTTTTGCATGAAGCAATCGCGGCGCACAGGCGCGTGGTGTTTCAGTATGGCGATTACGCTGTGGACAAGCGCCTGCATCCCCGGCTTGATGAAAGCGGCGAGCCGAAAACATACGAAGTGAACCCATATCGAATCGTGATTTCCAACGGCCGGCATTATCTGATTGGCAACGTTCACAGGTATGACAACGCAGCGCATTTTCGAGTTGACCGCATCATGAACGTCGAACAGACGCGCCAGCCCGCGAAGGAGCCGGACGAGGTGCGCGGGCTTGAAGACGGTCTGAGCGTCTCGGAATATATGACCGGACACGCGCACATGTTTTCTGGCAGCGTTATACGGGCGAAGGTGAGAATCAAAAAGACCATCATCAATGAAACGCTGGATTGGTTCGGAATGGACGTGGAGTTCGCGCACGAAACGGAGGATACTGTCGAGGCGACGGTGCGGTCGGATGAAAATTCCCTGTATTATTGGCTGAAGATGTACGATGAATTTGCGGAAAGAGTATAACCTCGCCCATCGCGTAGAAAACAGACAGGCAGCGCATTTTTTAGCGCCTGCCTGTCTGTTTTTACGCGAGGGGCTGTTCGATCGGCGTTTCGTCGGAGAAAAGGCGGGGGTTTTTGGCGAGGTATTCGGCGGTGATCTGGTTCATGGCGGCGGCGGAGCCGACGGCGCAGGGCGCGTCGCCGAAGCGGCCATAGCGCATGGCGCCGCGGGCGGCGAACACGGGCTCCATCTTATCGTAGAAGCGCGAGGGGTGGGAGCCGTTATGGCGATACTGGGTCACGGGGTAGCGCGCGCCGTCCGTGTCGACGACGGTGAAAAGCTGCGGCTCGGTCTCGAGGCGATCCGGGATGTTTTCCCATTCCTCCGTGCCGTGCAGAAGCGTGTTGCAGGTGGTGCGGCAGCCGAGGAAGAGAATCTGCGCGTCCCTGTCCACCAGCTTGCCCCAGCAGCCGCCGCGCGCGCAGGGCGTTTCAGCCAGCTGCTCGCCGCGCACGTAGTCCCGCGCGTCCGCGCCCAGCGCGGCGACAGAATGCGTGGGGTGCAGCGAGCGCACGACGCCCGGGCGCTTCAGAAACAGGTTCGGCAGGATGCCCGTGCAGGCGGGCTCGGTGGCTGCGTACATGACCGGGTTTTGCCGGTTTATGGTCGACCACGTGTGCGTGGGGAAGACCAGAAGGCCGTCCCGCATGTATTCGATAAACGCGTCCAGCACCGTGTCCGCCCGTCCCTCCACCTCGCCGATGGCCTTCATCGACGAGTGCACGAGCAGGACGCCGCGGGGGTTGATGTCCATGGCTTCAAGGCAGCGAAGCAGATCCTGTCTGGTATACATGAGCCGATTCCTTTCTCCTGTAAAAGCGAAAGCCATTCGAAGCCGGCTTCGCGTAGATTTTGGCTCCGAATGGCTTCGCTTCCGATTTATTCGCAGACCACCATCTGGTGCAAAAGCACCTGCGGGACGGTAAAGGTCACGCGCGCGCCGTCCCATTCGAAGGGGATGGGGGTCTCTTCGGGCGCGAGGCAGACCTTTCTGGGGGCTTCGGGGAGGCGGAGGGACACGGGCACGTTCATCACGGGCACGGCGTCCTCGATGACCTCGGTCTTTTTGCCGCGGACGGTGGTATGGGCGAACAGCAGGTGCACGATGTGGCGGCTGCCCTGGCGGGTGACGGTCACCACGCCGCGATCGGGCAGGGTCGTGCGCACGGTGCGCTCGTCGCCGAGCAGGCAGTCGACGGCCTTCAGCACCAGCTCGCGGTCGACCAGCTCGCCCTTGTTCGCGTAGTCCTCAAAGATGTTCCAGCCGATGTAGGCGATATTGCCCTTCACGACGGCGGCGGGCGTCTTCGGCGCGGATACGTCGTTGGGCGTGTGCTGGTGAGAGCTGAAGTGGAACGGTCCGCGGTTGAAGTACGGCTTCTGCCGGTACGCCAGCACGGTGCCGGTGACGTTTTTGAGCTTCTGTCCGGCGGAATACATCACGTATTCGGTGCGGCCGTTGACCGTGTCGAAGTTCGGAATCATGTAATCCGGGGTGTACTCGCTCACGCCGTCGTACTCCGCGCCCACGTCCAGCATGAACGCGGTTTTGTCGAAATTCAGGCCGGAGCAGCCGGTCAGAAGCACCCTGCCGCCCTTTTCAAGGTAGGCGTTCAGGCGCGCGGCCAGCTTCTCACACAAAAGAATCTGATCGGGCAGAATGACGAGCCTGTAGTTCTCAAACGGCGTTTCCTCGTCGATGAAGTCGTACAGGTGCTTGCCCTCCAGCAGCATGCGGCTCGCGCCGGCGTTGCTGTCCGTGCCCGCGCCGTTGCGCCCGCCGCCCAGAACCGCTTCGCAGCTGAGCACGGCGATGTCGGCGAGGTTCTTCGCGCCCTCGCACCATTTTTCCTTCTTCTCCACCAGCTCGTAGGCCTTGCCGATCAGGCGGTAGGTGCTTTCGTTCATCTCGCCGGAGGGATGCATCTGGTCGCCCACGGAAATCGCCGCGCCGCACGCCAGCGAAAGCCCCGTTTCGTAAATCAGCGCGTTGGGATGCTTGAAGCCGCCGAACTCGCCCCACGTGGTGTGGAACTTGCCCGTCATGCCCAGAAACGGCTTGTTCAGCGTGCGCACATACGCCGCGGACATGGGGAAGTGGTCGTAGCCCCAGCCGCCGGTGGGCAGGCTTTCCAGCTCCAGATGCGTGTCGTAGCCGGCAATGTCGCGCCGGCCGTGGGCGATGTGCCCGGCGTTGTGGAAGATGGTGGCGGTGCTGGAATACTTGCGCACGGCCTTTTCCACGCGCAGGCAATAGGTTTTATAGACCTCGCGGCCGTGACGGCGCACGTCGTCCATGTTCGTGGGGTCCATACCCTTTTCCAGCATCGACTTCACGCAGCTGCCGCACACGCACATGCGCTCGTTGGAGATGTCCAGAAACACGCCGCAGGGGTTGTACTTTTCCATGACCTCTTCCACCTGCGAAATGAGCTTGTCGAGATAGGGCGTGTTGTAGCACATCAGGTGATAATGTGCTTCGCTTAAATAGTTGCCGCCCCTGTTGACCGGGTCGACGTTCAGCCATTCGGGGTGGTCGAGCACCTCTTTTTCGTCCAGACCCGCGGAAATATACACCGGCGCGTTCACGCCGATTTCGCGGCAGGCTTCCAGCTCCGCGCCCAGCAGGTCGAACGTCAGGTTCGGGTGCATGGTGTTGGCCGTGGACGGATGGTACGCCCAGCCGTGGTGGCACTTGGAGAAAACGGTGATGGAGTCGACGTGGCCGAGCTTCAGCGCCTTCTGAAACTGCTCCTTGGAAAAGCGGCCGCCGATGTCCGGGATCAGACCGGAGGTGTGGAAATCCAGATGCACCTGACGAAATCTCATTCGTTGTTCCTCACTTTACGCGTTTTCAAGCACGTTCACGCCGTCGATGAACACGTACTTCATTCTCGTGGCAATCTCAAACGGGCAGCCGTCGGCGATGGCGATGTCCGCGTCCTTGCCCACTTCCAGCGAGCCCACGCGGTCGGCAATGCCGATGTGCTCGGCGGGGTTGATGGTGATGGCGCGGAACGCGTCGAACGGATCCATGCCCGCCTTCACCGCCAGACCGGCGCAGATGGGCAGGTACTTCTGCGGAATGACCGGCGAGTCCGTGATGATGGACACGTGGCAGCCCGCCTTCGCCAGCGCGCCGGGGGTGATCCAGCTCTTGTTCTGAAGCTCAAACTTGCTCGCGTGTCCCAGCGTCGGGCCGACGGCCAGCGGCACGTTTTCCTGCGCCAGCTCGTCCACGATCAGGTGACCCTCGGTCACGTGCTCAAGGGTGATCTTCACGCCGAACTCGTGCGCGATGCGAAGCGCCGTGAACAGGTCGTCCGCCTGATGCGCGTGCGCCTTCAGCGGCAGCTCGCCGCGGATGACCGGCAAAAGCGCCTGCAGCTTCATGTCGAACGCGGGCTTTTTGGACGGATCGTCCTTCGCCGCGTCCAGCTTTTCGGCGTACTCGCGCGCCTTGAACAGCATCTCGCGCAGCTTGGCGGCGGTGCTCATGCGGGAGGAATTGCCCTTGTCGCGATAGCAGCGCTTCGGGTTCTCGCCGAAGGCGCACTTCATCGCGGTTTCCTTCTTCACGATCATGTTGTCGACGCGCACGCCCGCCGGCTTGATGGCGCAGAACGTGCCGCCCAGCACGTTGGAGGAGCCGGGGCCCACGTTCAGGCAGGTAACGCCCGCCTCGCGGGCTTCCTTCAGCGCGTAGTCGCGGGGCTGAATGCCGTCGATGGCGCGCAGGTGCGGCGTGAGAATGTCGCCGTACTCGTTGTAGTCCTGCCCCTCAAAGCCGATGCCCCAGCCGTCCAGACCGATGTGGCCGTGCGCCTCCACAAAGCCGGGCATCACGGTCAGCCCCGCCGCGTCGATCACGTCGCCGCCGTCGGCGATCAGGTTCGGGCCGATTTCAGTGATTTTCCCGTTCTCCACGCGAATGTCCACATACTGCGGCTCGCGATGAATCGCGTCCAGCACTTTTCCGTTTTTGATCACGAACATAATGGAAATCCTCCCCGCTTTTGAATCGCTTCCATTATACAACCCGCTCGCGTGCCGTGTCAACCGGCGATTGCACGCGGACGGCGAAACCGTTTTGCATATTACCTGTCAAGATGTTCAATATCTCGGGTGGAAACTTTGATATTTCCCCTTGACGTTACGAGAAAAGCATGCTAAAATAAACAAAGACCGCGGGACGCACGGTTGGACGTCTCTCAACGTCTGTCGCTCCGCAGGAGCGGCACAGAAAAAGGAGGATACCCCATGAAACGCACGCTCTCTCTGGTACTGGCCGTTCTGATGGTGCTCGCGCTGTTCGGCGCGGCGGCCGAAGACACGAAGAAAGTGGAGATCCGCGTCAACATGCAGGCGGGCACCGGCGTTGCCGAGGCCTGGGCGGCCGTTGAAGCGGGCTACGAAGCCCTCCATCCCGAAGTTGACATCATCATCGACCTCAAGCCCGACGAAGGCTATGCCGATTGGGTAAAGGCGCAGTTCAGCTCCGAGAATCCCGAGGCCGACCTGGTCGCCATCAACCTGGCGGGCCCCGCCGCCTCCGGCAAGAGCCTGAACTTCTTCGAGTACGCCTACAACGAGAGCCCCTACACCGGCAAGGAGTGGAAGGATCAGGTCAACTTCGGCGCCCAGGTTCGCGACATGGCGAAGGGCGAGTGGACCTCCATCAGCCTTCAGTCCGTGCAGGTTCTGTGGTTCTACAACGCCAAGATCTTCGAGGAAGTCGGCGTGACCGCGCCCAAGACGTGGGACGAGCTGATCGACGTCTGCGAGAAGATTCAGGCTGCCGGCTATCAGCCGCTGGCCGTGCCGGGAGACTTCCAGTCCTTCTGGGCCATGCAGCTCGGCTGGATCGCGCAGGCCTATGTCGACCAGACCACCCGCGCGCAGATTGAGTTCGTGAAGGCGCAGCCGGACGACTACTGCTATGATCCCGAAATCGACGCCAACTTCGTCTACGACGTGACCGATCCGTGGAACGACGATCCCGCCTACGTCACCCAGAACGGCCTGCGCTACTGGCAGGCGTTCCGTGACGGCGTGGTTCGCGCCGATTCCGACGGCATCAAGGCCGTATACGCCAACTTCGCCAAGGTGTTCCCGAAGTACGCCGGCGGCGAGAACTTCTTCGGCACCAGCGACGCCGGCTACAAGGCGATGTTCGCGCAGGGCAAGGCTGCGATGATCATCGACGGCGGCTGGAGACTGACCGAGCACGCCCGCGACATGAAGGCGCTGCAGAAGGGCGAAGCCCTGAAGGACGCCGACGGCAACGTCATTGAAAACGCGCAGGTGTTCGAGCTGGGCACCTTCAACATGCCCTCCATGGAAGGCCCCGAATTCCTCGCCCCCGCCCGCACCATCGAGGTGGCCGTCGGTTTCATCGGCGCCATCTCCAAGAGCGTTGAGCACGACGAGGCGGTCGTCGACTTCCTGATGTACTACACCTCTCCCGAAGGCTACGGCGCGTACCTGAGCACCGGCATCGAAAACGGCATGTCCGTCAACGGCCCGGCGCTGGTGGACGGCGTTGAGCTGCCCGAGGAGTACGCCGCGATGTTCGCCAACCTGTCCTTCATCGGCAACTGCCAGAAGGGCTACAACGCCGCCCTCGCCCGCGGCATCGGCGACAACCAGGAAGCCCTGCGCGCCTGGTACGGCTACACCATGGATCTGCTGAACGGCAAGATCGACATCGACACCTGGGGCAAGATGCACCAGGAGAACCAGATGGGTCACTTTGCCGAGGTTCTCGCGGCCAGCAAGATCAACCCCTCCGACCTTGACAACCCCGCCAACGAAGCCACCGGCAAATAATCCCATAGAAATCCATCCGAGGGGAGCGGTTTTCGCTCCCCTCTTTTCACCTCAGGAGGCGCTCAACATGGAGAACACTCGAAAAAAAAGGCAGCCGAAGCTCAGGCGAATCACGGCGTATCTGATTCTCGCGGTCGTGCTCACCCTCGCGCTGGGCGCTTCCGTCGCCGCGTACATCGCCGCGGGCGACCGGCTGAATATCGTGAACCGGCTCCCCTATGGAAGTGAGCTTCAGAACAACCGCGTGACGTATTCCCGCGCGCTGAAGTATACCTATCTGGGCACGTATAAGGACACCATCGTCTGCGTGGACGCGGACAACAACGAGGTCTGGCGCTATCCCACCAGGGGCGCGGTGAGCGCCATCGTCTACGATAACGCGAACAATCGCATCATCGCGGGCAGTCAGGGCAAGCGCGTCTACATACTGGACGGCGCGACCGGCGCGGAGATCCGCACGATCGACTGTAAGGCCGTCGTCAATGACATCGACTATAATGAAGAGAGCCGCCGGCTCCTCGTCGCCGAAAAGGTGAACGCGGGCAAGGGCTACGTGAGAATATATACCGACGAAGGTGAGATGATCGCCTCCACGCCGACGATCAGGCCGGCGAACAGCTGCGCCTTTGCGGCGGACTTTCAGAGCTTTTATTATTGCAGCAAGCGCCTGTACCGGGCGGACATGGAGGGCAACGAGCTCGCGAGCGCGACGCTGAGCAAGGATATCTACGCGCTCGACGTGTCCGAGGACACCGGCCGCGTGGTCGCAACCGACGACAATGGCTGGGTGGCGTGCTATGACGGCGAGCTGAACGAGATTTTCAAGGTCGCCATGAACAATCTGGACAGCGACGGCCGCGCCGTTTCCATCACGCGCGACGGCACGATGGTCGCCGCCGGAACCCGCGAGGGCGACGTGTTCGTGTTCGACGAGACCGGCAGAACCATGTTCTACAAGCGCCTGTCCAGCGCGATTGCCGACGTGGTGATCGACGGGGAATACAGCTTCGTCGTGCCGCTGAGCACCGAGCTGTATTCGCTGGATATGTCCGCCGCGGCGAAGCTGTCCATGTATTCGAGCGTGCGCCAGATCGCGAAGACGGCGATGCTTGCGCTGCCGCTACTTGCGTTCCTCGCGTGGGTGCTGGCATTCGGCCGCTCCCGGGGCGTGTTCTACGCGTTCTGCAAGTCGGCGCACCGGCACCGCACGGCGTACTTCCTGCTGCTGCCGTCGTTCGCGCTGATCATCATCTTCAACTATATTCCCGTGGGACAGGCGTTCTGGTTCGCCTTTACGGACTGGAACCAGAACACCACCTCGATGCGCGACGTGGAGTTCATCGGCCTTGACAACTTCTCCAAGATGCTCAGCGAGGGCTACTTCCTGCTGGGCGTGAAGAACATGCTGATCATCATGGCGTTCAACTTCCTGAAGCTGCTGGTGCCGCTGATCGTGGCGGAGCTGGTGTTCGCCAACGGCAGCAACCGCGCGAGGTACTGGTATCGCTTCCTGCTGGTGCTGCCGATGGTCGTTCCCGGCGTGGTCTCCACGCTGATGTGGAAGCAGATCTACGACCCCGCCACCGGCCTGATCAACAAGGTGCTGGAAATGGCCGGCCGGCCCGACCTCATGCGCAGCTGGCTGGGGCGCGAGGATACCGCGCTGTGGGCGCTGATCTTCATGGGCTTCCCGTGGGTGAACTCGTTCGCGTTCCTCGTGTTCTACGGCGGCCTGATCAACATTCCCGCCGACCTGTTCGAGGCCGCGCGCGTGGACGGCTCCAACCCCTTCTGGAACCTGACGCGCATCCACCTGCCGCTTCTGATGCCGCAGATCAAGATGATTCTGATTCTGACGTTCATCAGTTCCATTCAGGACTACGGTTCCGTGCTGCTGCTGACCGACGGCGGCCCCGGCTTCGCCACCTACGTGCCCGGCTTCGAACTGTACATGAACGCCACGCGGCTGGGTCAGTACGGCTACGCGTGCGCGCTGGGTCTGGTGATGTTCATCGCCATTCTGGCCGGCACCATCCTGAACATGAAAATCAAGACCGACGAGGCCTTAGGCTGAAAGGAGGGAACACCGATGAGTCAGAACCAGATCACGACCCCGACCTCGACCCTGCAGAAGGCGCACAAGGCCAAAATCGCAAAACAGGTGCGCACGGTGTCCTTCCAGACGCTGATCAACGTGCTGACGATTCTCATCGTGCTGCTGGCGTTCATTCCCATCATGCTGATGATCTTCCTGTCCCTGAAGGAGAACATTCAGATCAAGCTGGACTTCTGGGCGTGGCCGAACCCGCCCGCGTGGGAAAACTATTCCATCGCGTGGCAGAAGCTGATCCAGAACATGGTCAACTCGCTCGTGACCGTGGCGGTCGGTACGCTGCTCACCGTCATCCTGTCCAGCGCGTCCGGCTACGTGTTCGCCCGTCTGGATTTCCCGCTGAAGAGCTTCCTGTTCATGGCGATGATGGCGCTGATGATGATTCCGGGCGTTCTGACGCTCACGCCGTCGTTCAAGCTGATGCAGCGCCTGAAGCTGACCGATACGTGGTTCGCGCTGTGGTTCCCGTGGGCGTCGGGCGGGCAGATCATGGGCATGTACCTGTGCCGCACGTTCATCTCCGCGCAGCCCGCGTCGCTGTTCGAGGCCGCGCGCATCGACGGCGCGACGGAATTTCAGGCCTACTACCGCATCGCCATTCCGCTGGCAAAGCCGATTCTGGCGACGCTGACGGTCATGAACCTGATCGGCTTCTATGGCGACTTCATCTGGCCGCTGCTGGTCATCTCCACCAACACCCGGCAGGTCATCTCCGTGGCCGTGCGCGTGTTCCAGACCAGCCAGTCCGCCACTAATATGGGCGCCATGATCGCGGGCTTCGTGATGGCCACCCTGCCGCTCCTGATCATGTTCCTCGCAAGCTCCCGCCTGTACATCGAGGGCATCACCTCCGGCGCGGTGAAGGCGTAAAAAATCCATACGGCGCAAAAAAGAGTCGGCAAACCGCCGGCTCTTTTCGTCTGCCCGTTGGAGCGCGTTCGCTAAAATTGAATTTCCCGCTCCGCGGAGAGCGCTTTTGAAGGATAGGGGATTGCCCGCACGAAGCGGTTTTCCCGCTTCAGGCGCTCGAACTGGGGGTGATTGAGGTGCACGGGATAGCGGAGGAGGGACATTCTGCCCTGCCGGAACAGGGTCTCGCTGTAGGAATCCTTTTCCAGCGTGCCGGTCATGACGGCGGCGCCGCCGCGCGCGAGCACCTGTTCGGCGATTTTCCGCGCGGGCTCGCCGCGCAGCTGCGGGTCGCTGACGAACACCACGCCCCGCGTCCGTCCGTCGCAGGGCGAAACCGCCGCGTCGATGGAAACCGGCCGGTACCAGAAGCCGCCGGCGCGCTGCTCGGAGAGGTTTTTTAAAAAGAGCGCGTCCGCGGAAAAGGAAACGCCGCGCAGACACTCGGACAGCCGCTTCAGAAGCTCAAGCCCGCGCCCGTATTTCGGCACGGGAAACAGCAAAAGCCCGTGCGCGGACAAAAGCCGTTCCGTCTCCCGCGCGAGCCGGTCGCAGGCCGCTTCATAGGGCGTTTCGTCCAACCCGTAGGCGCAGTCCAGCACGGCGAGGTCGGCGGTCTGCTCGCGGATGGGGTCGCAGGCGTACACCCGCGCGTCCTCCGTGTAGTCTCCGGAGAGGAGAATCCTTATACTGCGCGTCCGCCAGCGCGAGCCAGTCGGCGTTCAGCTCCGGAACGACGGTGGTGTTGCAGATCACGCCCACCGCGGAGGCGCTGGAGCCGAACAGCGTGCTGTCCGCGTCAATCCAGCCCGGGTTGACCTTCTCGGCGTTGGCGGGCGTGTAGCTTTCCAGCTTGCCCTCGGCCTTCATGCTCAGGCCGTCCGACCACGAGGCGAGAATCACCACGTCGGCCACGGGATTCTCCTGCTCCGCTTCCAGACGGGCGAGGATCTCGCCGGTCGTCCCCTGGAACTGCTCCACCTTCACGCCGGTCTTTTCCGTGAACGCCGCGGCCGGCTTGTCGGCCAGACCGGCGGGGCTGGGCATGTAAACCGTCACCTTGCCGGACAGCTTCGCGTCCGTGGTTTCCGTCGCGGCCGGAGTCGTCGCGGACGGGGTCGTTTCATTCGCCGTTTCCTTGCAGGCCGCCAGACCAGGGCACAGGCACAGCGCCAGCGCCAGACATACCATGCGCTTCTTCATGCGGATAACCCCTCTTTCTTCTGAAACGTAACGATTTGAGCCGGATCTATGGAAACGGACAGCCTTTCGCCGGGCTTTGCCTTTCGCCCGCTGAAGAGCGTCCATGTACCATTCTGATAGCGAACGGTGAGCGCATAGGTGTTCCCGAGGTACTGCACCTCCTGCACGGGCAGCTCATAGCGCGGCGCGCCGGGAATCGGCGCGAGAAACGTTCTCCGCGAGCCATCGAGCGTCGCAGCGCTCTTATTCCTCCGTCACGGTCACCGGCGTGTCGGGGAACGCGCGCCAGAGCGCCCGAGCGGCGACGTAGATCGGCAGCGTGGGAAACGTTCTTCCCGCGCCGCTGAGCATCGGAAAACGCGTTTCAAAGCATACCCGCTATATCGGCAGCGCGAAGAACATTCCCCGCGAGCCATCGAGCGTCGCAGCGCTCTTATCCCTCCGTCACGGTCACCGGCGTGTCGGAGAACGCGCGGCAGAGCGCCCGCGCGGCGACGTAGATTGGCAGTGTGGGAAACGTTCTTCCCGCGCCGCTGAGCATCGGAAAACGCGTTTCAAAGCATACCCGCTATATCGGCAGCGCGAAGAACATTCCCCGCGAGCCATCGAGCGTCGCAGCGCTCTTATCCCTCCGTCACGGTCACCGGCGTGTCGGAGAACGCGCGCCAGAGCGCCCGCGCGGCGACGTAGATCGGCAGCGCGAGGAACATTCCCCACACGCCGCCCAGCGCCGATCCGGCGGAGACGGCCAGCAGCACCGTCGCGGGGCTCGCGCCCGCCGCGGAGCTCATCACGCGCGGCGAAATGCCGTAATTGTCGATCTGCTGCACGAGCAGCAGCATCCCGAGCGTCAGAAGCGCGCGCCGCCAGCCCCCGGCCAGCGCGGCCACGACGGGCGGAATCGTGCCGATCAGCGGCCCGAAATACGGAATCGCGTTCAGCATGCCGTACAGAACGCCCAGCGCCGCCGCCAATGGCGTGCGCGTGGCGTACAGCACCGCGACCGCCAGCACGGACACCGCCGCCATCACCACAAGCTGTCCGCGCAGATACGTTCCCAGCTCGCGCCGAACGCTCCGCGCCACGCGGATCGCCCGCGCCCGCCACCCCGACGGCACAAACAGCGCCAGCCGTATGGACAGCCGGTTCCAATCCAGAAGGTAGAAAAATGCCAGCACGGCGGAGACGGCAATCTCCGACAGCGCCGAAAGAAACCGCGCCGCGCCGGACGCAAGCGCCGAGGTAAGCTGCCGCGCGACGCGTCCCAGCGTCTCCGCGCCGGGCAGGATGGCCTCCGGAACATGAACCGAAAGCCGCGCGATCGTCCCGCGCGCCTCCTCCAACATGGCGGAAATCCCCGCGGGAAGATATAGAAGCTGCCTGCACGCCGGAAGAATCAGCGCCGCGAAAAGCCCCGCCGCCAGCAGCCCGCCGCCGAGAAACACGATCAAAGCCGCCCCGATGCGCCCCGCCCCGTTCGAAAGCCGCTCCACCGCCGGCTCCGCCAGATATGCCAAAGCCAACGCTCCCACCGCAACCCGCACGACCGTCCCCGCCCGTAAGCAAAGCACCGCCAACCCCGCCAGTAACCCAAACCCCACCAGCCAGCCCCGCCAAGCCCGAAACCTCGCCCGCATTTCATCCCCACCTGCCCAGTGTCGCAATTTATGTAAAGGTAAATGAACGGCTCCGTCTGAAGCTGCATTGTCAGCCCCACCAGCGAAACCCGTGAGACCACACCCATCCGTAAACAAACTACAGCCGTGCCTGCCCCGCCTATCCAGCGACTAAGGGTAAATGCGATGTTCCGTCAGAAAAGAAGCCCCCAGAGAAACTCGTGCGCCCACCCGCACTGCCATCTCCGCCAAGCCCGAAACCTCGCCCGTATTTCCTCTCGACCCATCCAGTGTCGAAAGATATGTAAGGGTGCATGCGCCGTATTGATCGAAAGCTACTACGCCAGAGCCCCAGTGAGTCCCGTGCGGCCGTAAATAAATCGCCAGAATAACTTGTATCGACGGAAACCGAATTTCCCACTAGAATAGCCCCGGGAGAGCGCGAGAGGGACGCACCCCTCTCGCACCCCGTCCCCGAGGGGGTGTAGGGGAGCGGAGCGCCCCACGCCCCGCGTCGTCGGAAAGAAAAATCTCAAGAGAGCCGTTCCCGCTTTGTCGGAAACGAATGCCGTCAAAAGGACAACCCCTGCATCGTCGGAAACGAAATCTTCAAAAGAGCCGTTCCCGTTTCGTCGGAAACGAACGCCGTCAAAAGAACAGTCCCTGCATCGTCGGAAACCAAACTCCCCGCCAGAGCAGCCCCGGGAGAGCGCGAGAGGATCGCAACCCTCTCGCACCCCGTCGCCCGAGGGAATGTAGGG
>ULRD01014328.1_pt1 | contig 20062 bp, 19 predicted proteins | sample 1955181 | NCBI WGS metagenome assembly ULRD01 (sample SAMEA4835675, study PRJEB28245) | human gut metagenome | biome: gut microbiome; material: fecal sample | place: Denmark | collected 2008
GTTTTCCAAGGCTTTCTTATTATAACATTCATTCAATTTAAAGTCAACGGATATCCGTGAATATTTTTACCGGATTTCCGTTAAAATATATTGAGAAATGAGGTGTTATAATGTTATTTAAAGAAGCAATTAGTAAAAGAATTTATGAATTATGCAACAAAAATAATTACTCTCCAAATAAACTTGCAGAATTGTCTGTAATTGCACCTTCTACTTTGCAGGATATGTTGACATTAAAGGTTTCCAATCCAAGTTCTTATGTAATATATCAAATATGTAAGACATTAAATATGACAATGAAAGAATTTTTTGACAGCGATTTATTCAATCCTGAAAATTTAGAAGACTGATATTATACTTATATATGTTAGAGGCTATCCTTATTGGAATAGCCTCTTCATTTTTATTCATTCACATTATAATAGATTAAATTACAAAGCATTATGCCATAATCTATAATGAATTTTTTTTGCTTTTCCGTAAATTCTTTTCTTTCTTTCAGTGCTTCATCTGATGAATGTCTAAAGCATTGAATTTTATTTTTGAATTTTTTCATTGTATCTTCATCAAGTGTATCTAATGCTATTTTTGAATAATCTAATTTAATATATTTACCGTCTTTTTTTAATAAATTTTCCATCAAATTTATTATTTCTTTTATTTTTTCATCAGTAGTCATTGCTTCAAAAGTTGCATTTCTTGTTGATATTTGTTGGAATTTTTCATTTATTCTTTCATCAACTTTGATACTTTGTTCCTCTTTTATAAAATGAAAATCTGCAATAATTTTTCTTCTTGAATCATATTTTACTGTACCATTTTCATCAACTAATCCTTTTTGTATAGCCATATTGCGAATATCATTATAAGTAAATTGAAATGGCTCTAATGGTGGTCTTTCCAGAATTCTTGGAAACTCCTTAATCTTATACCCCCTGTCTTTTAAATAGAAAGCCAGTAAATAAAATAAATTTATATTATCTTTATTTGATGTCATATCTTCATTTGGTTCGCATAATTTTTTGAATCTATTTATTGCGTCTTCTTCGTCAAATATTTCATATCTTGTATCTTTCATAAACACATCATCTTCCGAAAAAAAAGATTCAGCAATCATTTTTTGTTCACGTTCTGGAACTGTAATAAGTTGTTCATAAAATCTGTAATAATAATCATCACTTTTTATATTATTTTTGTAATAATCATCTAAGTCAATCATATCTTTCCTCCTTTCAATGTTCAAAATAATCTAGTCGTTATTATATCACTTTTTTATAAACAATTCTATGTATCAAGGCTATTTCCTAATTTCAGAAATAACCTTTTTTATTTTAGTATATAGAATTAGCATTCCTATACTTAATTTTAAAATTGCAACTAGCATACTTACTCAGCCTTAAAATAATTAAATTGAGATGATTTACTCCACTCGTATGCACTCCACATATCTGTTTGATTAGACGCTGGATCAACCATAATAACATTATTACCATTTACTCCTGTGACTGCAACCCAATGTTGATTTCCTGGTGTTGCTCCTTTTACTTCTTCCGTTACAAAATAACCTGCATTTACATATTGAGTAATTAAGGCTAGTTTTTCACTTCTGCTTTTTCCTCTTAAATTGACATTACCTATATATTTAAAGTTTGGAACAACTTTACTAATCGGTCCGTAATATAAATTACCTCTTTCATCAAAGCCACCATTTTTATTTAATGCTTCTACAAATGTTCCCGGATTAAATGGCTCTATATTTGGTGTAGGTACTCCTGACTTTTCAATTAGTATTGCTATTGAAGTAACTAGGCACCCAATATTTCCTATTGTACTATTTGTATTACCTATTTTTATGTTAGACCAACTCTGTCCTGCTTGTCGCCAATTAACATATTCGCCTGAATCAGTAGCACCGTAAATAACTCCGTTCCATAAACTTGCATATTTGTCGTCTGTAAGTTCTGCTAATTGTTTGTTTTGAGCAGGTGAAAAGTGATAATCATTTTTCATTTGTTCTAGTGTCTTTGTATTTATCTTGATATGCAATACTTTTTTCTGTACTTGTTTAGGCATTTCATCTGCATTAGTTCCTTGTTCTGTAACCATTTCATCTTTTACTTCTGATGTTAAACTATTCATATCCCAGAATATTTGTTTAATAACAGTTTTCTTATTATCATCTATTGTCATTACATCTTGTTGATTCACACCATTAGATTGTTTTATTGTATAGACTGTTAAAACATCTTCCCAACTTGCCATACTTCCCTCTAAAACATAATCGTCGTGTGGATTAGAATCTTGAATAGATTGTAACTTATCAGAAAATTCTTGATTACATTCTGCTACAACTATATTCATTGTAATAGAATTAGCACTCGTTTTTTGACTGCTAAAAAATATACCAAAAATTGAACTACACATTAAAGCAACTAGACATATAACTATGATAACTATTACTGCTACCCAACCTCCTGCAACAATAGCAGCAACCAAAGCCTTTGTTCCGGCTATGATTGCTTTTATTGCAGATATTGTTGTTTTAATTGCCACCTTAACTCCTTGTGCAGTTCTCTTGGCTGTTTCTTTTGCAATTTGTGTTGCTCTTTTACTTGCTTTAATTGTTTCTTTTGCAGTCTTTTCTGTTTTCTTTGCCACTTCTTTACTTGTTTTAATAGCAGTTTTTGTATTTTTAACTGTTGATTTTACTTTTCTTTTATCTTTTATTTTCTTTTTTAATTGTTTAATTTTTGCCTTTGATTTCTGATAATTTTCCTTGGTTTTCATAAATGATTTTTGACCTTGTTTATTAAATTGATTAACACTTTCATCAAAGGCTCTATCAGTAGCAAACTTTATTTTATTACTTGCATATTCATTACTGTTAATATCATTACTAACAGTTTCTTCTGCTTTTTCTTTTGTTCTTACAATATTATCTTTAAATCTTTCAGTTTGAACTACTGCTTTGTTAATTGTTTTTACACCTTTTTTTGCTATATCTTTGACTTTAATATCTGCCAAGATAACCACCTCCTAACTGTTAATTACCTTCGCCGGGTTTTGTAGTCATTAATTTATAAAGTTTAGTATTCGTTGGGAATTTGTTTATAAATGGAACTAATGAACTACCTACTTTTAATAGTCCTTGTCCTGCTCCGACATTCGTGATATAGCCCATTTGTAGTTCAGATATATTAAGTAACTTTGCTAGTTCTAATCTATCGGTACTAGCCTGATTTAACATTACTATAAACTCACTATTGGCTAACATTGTTCTAGCAGTATGACTTTGTAATAAATCATCTACATTCTGTGTTATACCAGTACAATATGCACCGTACTTTCTCACACGCTTCCATAAAGTGAATAGGAAGTTAGCAGAATACTCGTGTTGAAATAATAGATAAATTTCATCAATAAAAATAAAGGTATTTCTACCTTTACTCCTGTTTGTGGTTATTCTATTTAAAATACTATCAAGAACTACTAACATACCAATAGGTAATAATTGCTTTCCTAAATCTAAAATGTCATAGCACAATAATCTGTTATTAGTATCAACATTTGTGTTTTTAGCAAAGGTATTTAAACTACCATTTGTAAATAGTTCAATCGCTAACGCAATTTCTTTTGCTTCTGGTTCATTTTGTTTTAATAATTCTTCTCTAAAATCTTGTAATGTTGGTGGAACACCTTGATAATTTCCTTGTTGATAATGTCTATAAACCGAAGCAGTACATCTATCTATAATACTTTTTTGCTTTGGTCCAAGATTATTTCCACCAATCAACTGTTCACATAGAGAAAGTATAAACTCTGATTTCAAAATTACTGGGTTAGCACCATCTCCATATTCACTATTTAAGTCCATAGCATTTATATGATTATTGCTTGTTGCAGATATATGAATTACCTCTCCACCAAGGGCATTTATCAACTGTGAATACTCACGCTCTGGATCTATTAAAACAACATCACAATTAGGGTCACGAAGTATTACAGATACTATTTCGTTCTTAGCAGTAAATGACTTCCCACTACCAGAAACTCCAAGAATAAACGAATTACCATTTAATAATTGTCGTCTATCTGCAATAATCATATTTTTGCTTATAACATTTTGACCATAATAAATTCCGTTTTCGTGATTTATCTCTTGTACTCTAAAAGGTATAAATACTGCTAGACTTTCAGTAGTCAAAGTTCTTAATGCGTCTATCTTTCTAACTCCAAATGGCATTACTGTATTTAGTCCATCCATTTGTTGATATTTAAGTATTGAGAACTGACATAAATGTTTTCTAGCAGTAGTTAATAGACTTTCAGTATCATTATCTAATTGTTCCTTACTATCTGCCGTATGCACCATTGTTAATACACTTAAAAACATTCTTTGGTCACGAGTTGTTAAATCATCTAAAAACTCTTTTGATTCAATTCTTTGTTGTTCTAAATCATACGGTATTACTGCACTAAAATTATTATTAGAGTTTTGTCTTCTTTGCCAGTTAGTTATATTAGTTTCAACACCTAATCTTCTATTCTCTACCTCTCTAACTGCCTCGTCCATAGGAACTGGTATGACATCAATACTCATCATCATATTTCTGTTTAAATCTGTAAGTTCTGCCACCATATTGTCCTTAATATAACTTGCATATTCTTTTAAGAAAATGACTCTACCATATTTCTTACCCATTTTAAAATAATCTTTCTCAAACTCAAAACTATCAGGGCATATAAAATCTTTAAAACTGTGTCCTTTTTTCATATTTTGTATCATATCAAAAGTAAAAGCATTTTCTTCTCCTTGTCTATAAAAATCGTGACATAGTCTTAATCTATCTTCTGCCTCTAATTCAATACATTTTGAACCTAATTGTGAAAAGTGATTTATTAAATCAGCACTAATTCTTGTAAAATAGTTTCTTGCTTCTTCTACACTTTTTTTATTAACTGAAACTGTTATAAATTTTTCTTGTGTGATTCCATTAGCACCAGTTGCCTTATCTAAAAGCATTTTATTGTACTCTTTTCTATATTCATCAAGTTTATCATCTGCTAATGGTAATAAAATATTCTTCTCAAAATCTACTTTATTTAATCTTCTATTTAATATTGTTATTTTTGTAGTCGCTCCTGTATCAAATGAGTTAAGTAATTCAGAATATTCTAAAAACATACCCTCCTTGTCACTTCTACTTGCTACTGCATAATTTATATCTGTAAAACGATAACATTTAGAATATTTATTCTTACCTACTTGAAATATTCCATCTTGCCATATTCTAGTAACTGGAATAACATCTTGTATTCCTTTTGGAACGACAAATGCTTCCTTATCTTGTTTAAATAGTGTTCTTAATGTTTTCACTATTATCATCCTCCTTTTCCAATTTATCTTTTAATAATTCATAATAAAAATTAGTCGGTTTAAAAGTTAAGTTCTTTGGTATTAAAAACTCTGATTTGATATAGGCATAAATAAACTTTTCTGCCGTCATACCATTATAAGTTACAAAACCTATCGCTGCAAAAGGTGCTGCTCCCAATATACAAACCCAAGATAGAGTTTCAATTCCAAAGTGTCCTCTTAATAAAAAATATAAGATTACTGCTACGCCACAAGCCAATATAGAAAAAACGAACTGTCGTAATGACAGTCCGAAAAATATACTTTCTGTGTAATTTCTTATTTCTCTATTTATTTTTACTTCCATTTTTACCTACCTTTCTTTGTCCTTTTTATTTTTGTTAAATGTGTCTGCTAGATTTCCACCAGACAATACTTTATTAAAGTCTTGTTTTGCTTTTGAAATGTCTTCGCTGTAATAATAGCCATAAGCCCAATCAATTTTTTTATCTGTAATTTTATAGTTAAATGCAATAATATATTCTTTTGAAGATTCATCTATTGTTCTTTCAATTAAAGCAACAGGTTGTTTATTTCTATAACCTAAATCTATAACATACATACCATTTTCAAGCATTCTAGTTTTATCTCTTTTAGGTTCTTCTCCTATAAATAGACAATGTTGCTCTTTAATATAATCTTTATTATCATTTACCCATTTTTCTAGCATTTCATAAGAAGAATATTTTTCATTCTTGTATTCTTCACTCTTTAAAAATTCCTCTGCTACCATATTGCAAAAATCATAACTTACATCATTTTCTGGCGTTGATGATTTTGATAGCATATCATTTAATAAGTCATAGCCTAGTACAAATGTGAAATATGCTTTTTCACTTTCTATAACAGTTTTATCAATATAAAATTCATCCATATAATCTCTAACATTTTGCTTTAATCCAATAGTATTTAATGAAACTGTTTCTCTTTCTTCGCCATTGATATAATCTTGCTCATCATCATATATATGAACAAGATTCTCTTTTGGATTATCAAAATTCAAGTCATCTGCCTCAATAATATAGCCTTTGTATTTCATAGTTTCATTTATTGCTAACCCCTCAAAATGTTGCATAATATCTGGTGTATTAAATCCTGTTTTCTCATCTAAATATTCTTTTGTAATTCCGTTATCTGCACAATATTGCAAATATACTTGAACTCCATCTTTATAATCAATATCTTCTGGATATAACTCGTGGATAGAGTTCCATATACTATAATGAACATCATCTGTCATATATGCTATTCTTTTACCTTCTTCTAAATAATTGTAGATATAATAATCAAAGTTATAATCCCATTCTGGTACGGTTACATATCCACCATCATAATTTTTAGAATATGGTGTAAACTCTATTGCTTCATCATTACCATCACTGGCTAATACATAAGTTTCATTTTTATCTGGATCATACAAAATATAATCAATGTGTTTATTTTGATGTTCCATTGAATCTTTTAAAAATGTTTCTATATCATTTTTTATTTTTTCTATCTTTTCGTTCATCTTATCACCTCCTATAATCCCATCATTTCACGAACGACTCTGTCCGATAATTTTATTGTTCCTACAAGTACAAGCATATTAAATATCAACTCTCCAATATATTTCCAAACCTGTGTTACTGCCGCTGCATTTGCGTCCACTACTGGTGGCGAACTTGCAAATAGAGAAAATATAATGCAAGATAAAACAATTATTGCTCCCTCTAAACAAACAGCACAGTAAGATTTAATAAAACTCTTTCCAACATTTTGTGTAGGCTCTCCTGCAAAAGTTGATAACGGTATTGGTGCTATTGCCGTATAAAGATATAACTTAAAGAATCTGCCATATACAGTCATTATCATTATGAAAGACAATACTGTAATAAATAATCCTCCTATTAAAGTTACTGCCCACAATGGTATCGATTCGAAGAATCCACATTTTTCTACTGCCGTTATAATTTCTTGTGGTAATGTTGTACTTGTTGCTCCACCTAGTCCTGAAGCCTTAATTATTGTAGATATTACTCCTTGAACAATTTTAAATAATGAAAGCATTAAATCTAGTCCATAAGTTACTACAATTTTTGCTATTGCAAATCTTATAAATAGTTTTAAAGCGTGTTCTGGTTTCTTTACTTCTGTTAAAGAGCCACAGGTTTTCATTACACCAACTACAAAGAATAAAACTAACAAGGCAAGTCCTATTGCTTGAACTGCACCGTGAATATTTAATATTACATTCCATATACTTCCACCTTTGAAAGTTTCTGGCGTCTGTGTAACTAATTGCCATATTTCTCCTAACTTACTGTTCCAAGTATCAAGTGCATTCTGTAAATTTTGCACTACCCAATTATCGCTCAATATTAACACCTCCTTGTAAAAATAAGATGAGGACGAGTAGAATATTTACTCGCCCTTTGATAATTCTTTAACCTGTAATCATATTTAAAATTTCTTTTGCAAATGTGATAACAATACCACCTGCAACCGTTAAAAAACCATTTGCTCTTTGACTTGGATCGTGGCTCTTTAAAGACAATCCAACTTGAACTATACCAAAGCCAAGTAAAATCATACCTATTGCTCTAATAAGTCCAAATATAAAATTAGATAAGTTATTTACAACTGCCATTGGGTCATCTGCTGCCAAAACATTCATACTTGTCCCAATAGTTAATGCAACTGCACTTACCCCAAATACATAAGCCTTAAATAATTTCTTTCCTTTACTACTCATTTTTAATTTTTTACTATTTTTATTCATAAATTTCATTCTCCTTTTCTTTTAAAATAGTCTTCTACTTCTTCTGAAGTAATTAATTCATAATCATTTGCTACACCTTCAATTTCTGTAAAATTATAGTTATCTATATTTTCATCAATACTAATTGAAGCAATAGCATTTTCCGTTCCTCCGTGTAAATAAGGTTTTTCTTTTCCATCAGTAGTGAATAATACATTAGGATGTTTTAAAATATCATACTTAAAATCCATTACTGGTCTTTCTCCTCTTATAAACAAAATTGCAAACTTGTTATCAAGTAACCTAACTTCATCTGGAGTTAATAATTCTCTACCACTTATTTGATAATTGGTTGAGTAATTTCCACTTCTACCACTTGATTTTCCATAGGTGTTAGTATCTATGGTAGCCTTACCTAAGAGTTCTGACACGTATTTATGCGTAGATTGCTCATTTCCCCCGAGGTAGAGAAACTCATCACAGTTTCCAACAATACTCTCCCATTGCTTTTCGAACAAGGCTTTTAATTGTGCTAGATTTTGTAAAATAATAGATACTGAAACTTCTCTCGAACGCATAACAGAAAGTATTTTGTCAAAATCATCTGGAAGTGAAACATTAGCAAACTCGTCCATTATAAAATGAACGTGTACTGGCAAACTTCCTCCATATTTGTGGTCTGCCAAAAAAAACAACTGTTGAAACAGTTGTGTGTATAATATACTAACTAAAAAATTGAAACTTGTATCATTATCTGGAATTAACGCAAATAGAGCAGTTTTCTTTTCTCCTAATGATGGCAAATCTAACTCATCAGTTGCAGTTAAAGACGCTAGACTTTCAAGATTAAACTTTTCTAATCTTGCAGCAAGTGTAATCTGAATTGATTTAAGAGTTTTAGCACTACCACTATGATAATCACGATAATACTTAACTGCTATATGCTCTGGCTCTCTTTCTTCCAGTCTATTAAATAATACATCTAATGGACTAACATAGGTATCATCATCTTCGTGTACTTCTCCTGCACGAAGTAATTCCATTACCATAGGGAAATTTTGTTCATCTTCTGGTGCTTCATATTTTAAATAAAATACAAGTGCTAAAAGTAGCATACTTGCAGCAGTATCCCAGAATGGGTCATTTGACTGACTTCCTTTTGGTGTAGTTGACTTAAATAAATTAGTAACTAACTTTTGAACATCATTGTCATTTTTTAAATAAACAAATGGATTATAACAATGACTTTTCTCCATATTAATTAAATCTAATACTTTAACTTCATAACCTTTCTTTTTAAGTAATGCTCCTGTATCTCTAACAATTTCTCCTTTTGGATCAAGTATTACCATTGAAGTATTGCACTGCATTACATTAGGTTTGCAATAAAATCTTGTTTTACCTGCACCACTACCACCACATACTAATACATTTAGATTTCTTCTATGCTTTTTTCCATTTAAACCAATACAAACATTTTGAGTTAGTAATTTATTCTTATCCATAGGTTGTTGTTTATACTTTTTATTTATCTCGCCTACATTACCCCACCTTGCAGAACCGTGTTCCTCTCTTCTGCGATAATTCTTTTTAGTTGATAAATAAATAGTAATTGCCATTGCATAACCCATTATAAATATTATTATTACCTTTAATGAACTATCACACCAAGTAATATGAAAAGGATTACCAATAATATCAGAAAAATCCTTTATTATTTGTGGTAATCCTCCATTTACTGATGGTGCTATTAAAAGTGCTAACCATATTGTAGGAATAAGTCCAAGGCAATACAACCACTTTGGATAATTAGAATCTGTGGTCATCTCTCCTCAAAGATTTTGCGAGAGCTTTTTTTTTAGGTGGGGCGTCAATGGCTCTTAATAAAACCTCATCTACATATTCTGTTTCTTTACCCTCTTTAATAAGTTTATTTCTAAACTCATTTAAAGCATTGATTAGAATACCTATTTCGTATTTATCAAGTTCCAACACTTTAACTTCTTCTTTCATAAATTCCTCCTATCTTTCGTATTCCTTGTTTTTATGTGCCTTTGAAATAGTTTCAAAATATGCACTCATTCTTGTATTTATATCTTCCATATTACTACGCATAGATGTTAATTCATTTCTAACTTCACTAGCACTCATATTTTTAAATGCTTCTGGTATAGAATTTATGTTTATATCAGATACATCAATACCATATTTCTTACATAGCATATATGCAGTTGATTCACATTTAAAATTATCTAATTCGCTATTACCTGTTTCTTCAAGTCCAACTCTTGTTAATTCTTTTGCAAGTTGCTTAAATATTTCAAGTGTTTCTCCACCTCTTTTAACATATAAGGTGTTATCTTCTTTATTCCATTCTGCAACATTATTACTATTTGGAATTTCATCTACTGCTTTAATATTAACTGGACAATCTTTTAATAGTGCAGTTAATTTAACTCTATCATCATAATTAATAGTTTTTGGCTTTTGTGTAGAAGTTGTTTGAGAAATATCAAACATTTTCTTAACATTATATGAAATACCAGAACTGCCATCTGCTCTTGTGTAAGAATCTCCTGGTTCTAATATTTTAATTCCATTAGCACCTTTTTTTATAAATGCTCCCGCTTCTTTCCAATCATCAAATTCCTTTATTTGTGTAGCAGTCGGAAAAGTTGCTGATATTACAAGTGCATTGCCAACAGAATATTTATCAAATCTACCTTGAACATCTAAATATTTTTTATATTTATTAATATCTGTTTTTATTTCATTGGCAGTTTTATCCATTAAATCATATACTTCTTGTCTTTCTTGTTGTTTTCTTTCTTTCCAATTATTTTTATCAAATGAGTTATTAGATTTAGTGGTATTACTGCTATTAGCATTAGCCATTATTTGGTCAAAATCATTCATAATCTATTACCCTCTTTCCTTTGATTTTTTCTTTTTTGACTTTGGTTGTTTGTGTTTTGTAGTCTTACTTTTTTCTTTCTTTTCATTTTTAACTTCGTCTTTATCTAAATCTTTTGCTTTCTTCTGTTCCTCTTTAATTGATTTTATTTCTTCTCGAACAGATGGTTTTTCTGATTTAGTACCCTTGTCTGACTTGTTTTTGTTGTTTGAGATAGGCTCTGACAGAGGGCTTTTTTCTGTCTTTGCCACTTGGGGGTTTGACATTTCATTATCTTCCTTACTTATAGGTTTAGATAAAATATCATCAACCAGTTTTTCCTCAACACTTTTTATGACAACACCTTTATCTTTACTGTCTTTTGTTTTTTGAATTTCACTTTTAATAGAAGCCGTATCAACAGTAGCAAGATTAAATCTATCAACAATACGATTTATTTTACTTGCGTCTTCTGCTCTAACCATAATGTCAACCATACCATCAACACTTTTACCTCTACTTTTTAAAGCACAGAATAATACACCATATCTTTTTGCTTCTTCTGTGAATTTTTTTAAGTCTTCCTCTTTAACAGTAAATACTTTAAGCTCTTTACCAGATTTAAGCATATTAGTAAGTCTTGTCTTACCTTTTGTTTGTTTCTGGTCTTTTAATATTGCAATCATTAGTGCAGCAATATTTTTTGCACCACTTCCTGTTAGTTTTACTGCAACCTCAAATCCTTGTAAACTCATTCTTACAATAGATTCAGCAGCGTCACCTGATGTGTTCATTTTTTTCTACCTCCTTTTCTTTTTCTTTATCATCAGATAATTCTTGAAGATTTTGTTCAATCTTCTTACTTCTTTCTATAATGTCTTTACATAGCACCACCTCCTTTCTTAATGGGTTTATTTCAACATTTAAGTCATCTATTTGTTTTTTTATTTCTTCCTTTTCTTGTTTAGATTTTGATTTTTTATGTTTGTACCAAAGTTTACTTCTTTGATCCATAAGTTCATCAAGTCTATTTTCCTTATCTTTCTTAAACGCAAAAAACTGCTCATCAGTTTTTAAATTATTTCTGACAAGCAGTCTTGTTTCATTTGATATATCTTCCATTTTTCTTACATCAGCACGAATAGCAGGAGATAATTTTTGATAAGGATATTTTTTAGGAAATACTTTTAATAGATAACAATAGTGAATATACAATGCATAAAAGCCCTTTGGTTTTCTCTTTTTATAATAGTCAGCATTATATTTTTTCTTTGCTCCATATTCTTCTATAAAAGGTACTCTTTTAATATATTCTTCATCTATTCTTTGCTTAATCCTATCAATAGAATATTCATTGCCAAAGTATCTTTCAATACGAATATTTTTCTTGTATGGACTTCTTCTTATACTTAACTTGTTTGCTCTATAAATGAGTTCATAATCCATTGCTTTCATTAAATCTTCAAAGTCATAATAAGAAGTAGCCATACCTATTGCTCTATCTAAATCTTCTTTTGCAATAGAATAATAATTTACTTTATTGTTATTATCTTTTTGATAATTAGCAAAATTTACTTTGCTATTTCTACAAGGCTTTTCTTTTAATACAGATAAGCCATATTCTTCACACAACGAATCTGATAATCTTCTTAACTCTGCATAAGTTTCTCTTTTGTTGTAATATCTATTTCCATCTTTAAAAGAAACAGAGTTTATTACAAAATGATTGTGGTAATGTTCACTATTTAAATGTGTACTAACAATTACTTCAAATCTATCTCCCCACATTTCTTCTGCAAGTCTTACACCAATAGTGTGACATTGCTCTGGTGTAACTTCTCCCTCTGCAAAAGATTGAAAAGCGTGATAACCAAGTATTCCTCCGGTTTTTCCATACTGCTCTTTTGTAATAGTCATTTCTTCTAATGCAGTTTTAGGATTACAATTAACCCCTGTCACATAAAACTGTTGCTCTGTTTTATAATCTGCCTCAATATAATCAATTACATTGTGCAAATCATAATAACTTTCTTTACCATAATCACTATTTATTGTTTTTTCTATATCGGTTGTATAATTCAATACATTATCTAATCTTTTTTCAATTTTCCATATTGATGTCGTTGCCATATCACTCTCCTTTAATTTCCTTTATCTGGTCTTAAATATTTGTTTTTAAGTTCAATAATCAACTCATCTAATTTGTCTATTTCTTTTCTTAAATGAGGTACATCAACAACACCTCGTGCATTAGCAATTCTTGCTATTTGATTTATATTATTTCCTATATTACGAATACCTTTAATATCTTTATAAAATTGCTCTGATGGTTTTTCTTTTGGCTTATAACCTACAATTAAATGTCTAATATAATCAGAGGCATTCATACCAACTGCTTGAGAATTACATTTCATAATATAATCTTCTTCATCATTAAGCCATATCTGTTTTTTTATTTTACGACTTCGCATTTTACCACCTCTGGTTCATCATCTTGTTCGTTATCTCTTAATACTATTTGTCTTTCCAATTCACTAATACGATTAACTTGCAAACAACACATTAAAGTTGTCATTGCAAGTCCTCCAATAATAAACCCTAATACAAAAAATAATAATTCACTCATCTCTATCACTTTCCTTTCTTTAAAATTCAATTTTGTCTAGCAAGGGGATTGGGGATTTCCCCACAAGCGAATTTCGTACGGGAGTACAAATTCATTGCTTGCTAGACATAAAATTTATTCCCCAAAGGTACATTTGCCACAACAAGGACAATAATATTTGCAATTTTCACATTGCATTTTCATAAATGATTCTGCATCTAATTCGTCTTCATCTTCTTCAAAATCATCTTCATTTTCTTCATCTATTTCTTCAACTTCAAAGTCTATTGGCTTATCCGTATCTATTTCAATAATGTCATTTTCAATAATAAATTTTGCTACAATCATTGCTGCTTCCTTTTCATTTTTTGCCTCAATTTCAAAGAAATCTTCATCAATATTTGTAACTTTTACTTCATATTTTTTGTCTATTGGTTCATCTAATAACCCAACTTCTATTAGTAAGTCCGTGATGTCTATTTCTAATTCTTCACACATTTTAACAAATGGAATTAGATAAAAACTTGGCTTTAATCCGTTCTCAAATCTGGATATTTCTGCGTGACTCACTCCAATTTTTTCAGCAAGTTTTCTTGTTGAAATGCCTTTCTCATTTCTTTTTGTTTTAATAATTTCTGCTAATTTTAAATAATCAAATTTCATAATTTTCACCTTTCTCTTTCATATCTTTTTTTATAATTTATTCCTACCTTGGCACATAAAAAGTCATTGAAATCCTTTCCTATTTTAGGTGGATCATCAATGACTTCATATTGTTTTGGAAGAATAGTTTTAAGTGCCATTGTTGCTATTCTCCCTGCACTATCATTATCAAAATGCAAATATATTTTTTTAATATTTTGATTCTGATTTAGATAATAATTTAGTGCAAGTGGTATCTTACTTTCATCTATTTTTTTAGCAGGTTGATAAACTCCTGCGAGTGAAAGTAAATTGTCATTGTACCACTCTTTATTATCTAATTTATTAAGTGTTGCGTATGATAATAAATCAATAGCACTTTCAAATAAATGAACTGTTTCATTTTTTTCTATTGAATCTAATTTAAAAGAAAATGCTTTATGACTTCCATAAGCGTCTTTCATATACCTACTATCATTAGTTGCTCTTATACCTGCATATCTTGGTACTTTATTTTTGTCATATCCCACAAATACAACATTGTGGTTAGGTAAATCTTCGTATATCAAACGATTATCTATGCACTCACTTATTATATCTTTATCAATTCCACGACCAGATAAATAACTCATAACTTTATCTGTTGAGTTTGACTTTTTCGGCAAAATCAGTCTTACATTTTGTACTTTTTTAGGTTGTTGATACACTATTGGTGGTTTATCATTTGAATAACCTAAAATAGTTTCTACTGCCTGAATAAAAGTATATTCTTTAACTTTTATCAAATATTCTAATGCAGTTTTTCCACCTATTCCTCTTGAAAACCAGTACCACATCCCATTTGATATTTTTAAACTATCGTGTGTTCTTGTCATATAAGTATCTCTACTAAAATGCACCAATTCATCTGGCTCATAGTTCTTTAAATAGGTGTATAAATCCATTTCTTTTGCCTTTGCAATTTCTGACGGTTGATAATAAGCCATATTATTACCTACCTTTCTTTATCTTTTTTCTTTACTTGTTTTTCTTTATAGTCTTCTGCTAACTCTGCTACTATATCATCAGTAATTTCTTCTAATAATTGATTTATATTTAAGTCTGAATCCATCCAACCTTGATACAAAGTTTCTAATGGTTCTTTCTCATTTTTTAATGCTTTTATTTCATCTAAATCATATCTACTTGACTCTGGATAAAATAAACAAATCAATTCTTCTTTCATTGTTATTTCATAAGACTTATCTATAATCTCTTTTGGAGTAAGTGTTTCTAATTTTTTCTTGTAAGAATTTAATTCACTTTCCATTTTTAAATATAATTCTTCTCTGATTTTTTCTTCCATATTTTCAAATTCCTTTCTCTAAAATTAAAAAGAGCGAAGTTAGTTTTTCACTAAAATCGCTCATAATACTACTCAATTATCTTGGTTTCTTTTAATACTAAATAAAAATATTTGCCACCTGCATAAAACATTTTTCTTTGCTCAATTACCATTCTATCAATACAAGATTCATAATATAAAACTAAATTTTTTACTTCTTCTTCTGTTAAAGAAGTAATAGTATTTGTTTCAATTACTGATTGTAGTTTACTACTCGAGCCTGTTATTCCTTGACAAACTTTATTTAGTCTTGCATATTCTTGATCTTCAATTTTTAATTTACTCGATTCTTCATTTAATACCATCCAGAATAACTCATCAAACTTCTTTTTCAACTCTTTTTCAGAATCCACATTTATCACCTTCTTTTCAATGCGACTATTTTAACACATAAAAGTTTTAATAATAAATGTGCGATTTATCTTTCATATTCCTTTTTGCATTGTTGACTATCATTACTTAAATCATCTCCATCATCAATTATTTCTTTATCCTTTTGGTTAAGATTTAATTTTATATTTAACTCATCTAATCTTTTCGATTTTGCTTTTAATTCTTCCTCTTTTGGGAATGGTTTATTAATTTCTATTTTAGCATTTTCAAAATTCTTTTTAGTGTCTTCAAGATTATTTTCTACATTTGATAATCTGGATTCAATACCATTTAAAACATTGTCTATACGAGTTATATTACCACTTGGGTCACTTCCTAACTCTACTTTATATGATAAATTGTTTTTCATATTAGCATAAAATTTTCTATCCATAGTATCAAATGATAATACTATTTTAAAGCCTTTATATTCTCCAATTTCTATCGGTTCTGGATTAGTCATAGATTTACAAATTTCAATTATTTTTTCTCCTGCTTCTTTTCTTTCAGTAAAATTTTCATCTTTAATTTTCATTTTTTCAAAAGAACTATCTGGGGAATTATTACTTTTAAATACTTCAATATCTTCTTTCATATCTTCAATTCTATTTTCTAATCTTTTAATTTCATTTGGATAATATTTTATTACTTTATCTTCTAATGCATACTTTTCACTTAAATGAGTTTGCTTTAATAATTTAAGTTTTGCAACTTGTGTATCAAGTTCTGTTTTTTCAATTATATCTGGATTTCCTGCTGCTAATGCCTTAATCTCTGCATAAGATAATGCAGTTTCATCTATATCTTCTGCAAACCTTACAGGAGTTTTAGAAGTCATTATTTGTGAAATAAATCTTTGTTTATTTTCTACTAACTGATACAAATATGCGTCAAAAGTTCCCTCTGTTACATATCTATAAATATCTACTTCTGGATTTTTATTTCCTTGTCTGATTATACGACCACTTCTTTGAATTAGATCACTAGGTCGCCACGGACAATCTAAATCGTGAAGTGCAATCAATCTATCTTGGCAGTTTGTTCCAGCACCCATCTTCTGTGTACTTCCCATAAGAACTCTAACTTGTCCTCGCCTTACTTTATTAAATAGTTCTTGCTTTCTTGCATCTGTGTTTGCGTCGTGAATAAATGCAATTTCATCTTCTGGTATTCCTCTATCAATAAGTTTTGTTTTTAAATCATCATAAACATTAAATTTTCCATCATTATGTGGTGTAGATAAATCACAAAATACTAATTGTGCCGATTTATTATCACTTGTTTTATTCCAAATATCATAAATATTATCTGCACAAGTTGCTACTTTGCTATGCTCAAAATCTTCTAACATTTCATTAGTAAGTCTTTGGTCTAATGCTAATTTTCTACCATCATTTGTTATTTTAAGCATATTATCTACTGATGAATCTACCATTCTATTTCTTATCTTTTCTGCTCTTTCAGATAGTTCATTAACTAATTCTTTTTGTATATCACTTGGCTCTATAACCACATTATGATAGTTTGCTTTTGGTACTGGAAGATTAAGCATATCAGCAGTTTGAATATCTGCGACTTCTTTAAACATAGACATTAGTTCTGGTAAATTAAAGAATTTTGCAAACCTCGTTTTTGCTCGATAGCCTGTACCTTCTGGACTTAATTCTATTGCAGTAACTGTTTCTCCAAATGTTGAAGCCCAAGCGTCAAACTGTCCTAAATGTCTTTTTTCTAACTCATTAAATTGTAAATATCTTTGCATTGTATAAAGTTCTACCATTGAATTAGATATTGGTGTACCGGTTGCAAAAATAACACCTTTTCCCCCAGTAATTTCATCTAAATATCTACATTTCATAAATAAATCAGAAGACTTTTGAGCCTCTGTTTGAGTAATTCCACCTACATTTCTCATCTTTGTATAAAGAAATAAATTTTTATAATAATGTGCTTCATCAACAAATATTCTATCAACTCCAAGTTCTTCAAAAGTTACTACATCATCTTTTCTTGAAGTATCATTAAGTTTAGCCATTTTAGTTTCTAAACTCTTTTTAGTTTTTTCCATTTGTTTTATAGAAAATCTTTCGCCATTATTATTTTTTAAATCTTGAATACCGAGAGTTATATCTCTTATTTGTTTTTCAATAATTGCTACTTGTCTTTCAACTGACATTGGTATTTTTTCAAATTGAGAATGAGAAATAATAACAGCGTCATAATCTCCTGTGGCAATTCTTGAACAAAACTTTTTACGATTAGCAGTTTCAAAATCTTTCTTTGTTGTTACTAAAATGTTTGCACTTGGATAAAGTTGTAAGAACTCTTGTCCAAACTGTTCAACAATATGGTTCGGTACTACAAATAATGATTTATTACATAGTCCTAATCTTTTTGACTCCATTGCTGCTGCAACCATTTCAAATGTTTTACCTGCTCCGACTTCGTGTGCTAATAAAGTATTGCCACCATAAAGTATTCTAGCAATAGCATTTACTTGATGAGTTCTTAAAGTTATTTCTGGATTCATTCCATCAAATTTTATATGACTTCCATCGTACTCACGAGGTCTAATCGAATTAAACCTTTCATTATAAACTTTTGTAAGTCTTTCTCTACGCTCTGGATCTTTCCATATCCATTCTTCAAAAGCAAGTTTTATTTGTTCTTGTTTTGCTTGAGCTATTGCAGTTTCTTTTTTATTAAGTTCTGCTATCTTTTTACCATTTTCATCTTCTTTATAGTCATAAATTCTAGTGTCTTTTAAATTCAAACTATCTTCAATAATTTTATATGCATTTGCTCTACTTGTTCCATAAGTATTAGTTGCTTTTACATTGTATTTATCATAACTTTTACCCTCAATATTCCATTCAGAAGTTGATTCCATATAATGAACCTTAATATTCTGACTAGCATAATAACTAGGATTTAATAAATATTCTATAAATACTTTTATATCTTTTTCTGGTATCCAAGTTGAGCCAAGCCTTACACTTATTTCACTTGCACTTAAATCTTTTGGTTGAACTTCTTTAAGGTATTTCACATTAACATTGAATCTATCATCAGTTTCTGCAAATTTTTCTGCTACTTTTAATTTTTCCCTTACATTACCAGAAAGATATTCATCTGCCGTAACCCAATGATTAGATTCTCCATATTCTGGAACATTAAATATTTCTCCCTCTAATTCTTTTAGCATTTCGTCCATATTTTTATTGCAAAGTTGTTGCATAAATACTATATCAACTCTCGCTTTTTCAGAAAGAGAAACAATCAAAGCGTCATTTGCATTATCAACTGATTTTATTTCTACTTTTGGTTTGATAGTTCTTTTTGTAAACATATCTGCTTTTCTTGCAAGATTTCCATTTTCATCTAATATTTCAAGAGAGCATAATAAATAATAACTTGAATCGTTAGAAAAAGCAGAATTATTACCTCTGCTATTAATTAGTCCATATTTCTTTGTAAAAGCATCATATAAGCGATTTAACTTAGCCTGTTCTCTCTTTATATCTTCGTCTGGATAATCTTCTGTTTGGTACTCTAAAAGTGTTCTAACACAATCTCTTATTTCAATTAATCCTCTTACTCTATTTTCAGTGGTCATTGCAAGTTCTTGTGGATACATTCTACTATTTTCTCTAAAATAAATTTTATCATCAACTAGAGTGTATGAGAAATTTCTAACAGTTAAGTCTGCTTCAATAGAATTATCTTCTTCTCCTATATCATCTAGTTCATATTCTTTTACCTCGGCGTGTATATTTGTTATTGCTTCTTCTAATTTTTCCTCTAAATTGCTACCATCTGATATACAAGAAGAATCATATCCAAATCTAGTAGAAATCATTTCCATTTTACCCATAATCATATCTGGATTATCAATGAAATATTGATTCATTTTTATTCCGTCTTCATTTTCTCCAAGGTAAACCCAATCTGGTACTATATCAGTAATTGAATCTCTTTTTTGTAAGAAAATAATATCAGAAGTTACTTCT
>ULRD01060773.1_pt1 | contig 20035 bp, 14 predicted proteins | sample 1955181 | NCBI WGS metagenome assembly ULRD01 (sample SAMEA4835675, study PRJEB28245) | human gut metagenome | biome: gut microbiome; material: fecal sample | place: Denmark | collected 2008
GGTTGTAGCGCCAGTTGCACCAGTAACCACATTCGACGGCGCGTTTCTCTTCTTCAGAGGATTTGCCCATGCCGGCTTTGAGGCCGTGGTTGATGCATGGCGCATAGGCGATGATGAGGGACGGTCCCGGATAGGCTTCTGCTTCGCTGATGGCTTTGAAGGCCTGATTCATATCAGCGCCGAGAGCGATCTGTGCGACGTAGATGTAGCCGTAGGAGACGGCGATCATGCCGAGGTCTTTCTTCTTGGTCTTCTTGCCGGAGGCTGCGAATTTGGCGATGGCAGCAGCCGGAGTGGACTTGGAGGACTGTCCGCCGGTATTGGAGTAGACTTCGGTATCGAGGACGAGGACATTCACATCTTCGCCGGAAGCGAGGACCTGATCGAGGCCGCCGAAGCCGATGTCGTATGCCCAGCCGTCGCCGCCGAAGATCCACTGGGATTTCTTGACGAAGTGATCCTTGAGATCCAGCAGTTCTTTGTATTCCGGATGCGCGGAAACTGCAGCGGTGAGGGCCGCATCGAGCTTGTCGGCGCGGTCCCTCGTGCCTTCGCCGAGGTCTTTCTTGGCGAGCCATTCTTCCATGGCGGTCTTGACATCGCCTTCTGCTGCCGGGAGGAGAGCTTCGAGCTTTTCGGTCAGGCGGCTTCTGAGCTTCGCTTCACCGAGGTGCATGCCGAGGCCATATTCCGCATTGTCTTCGAAGAGGGAGTTCGCCCAAGCCGGTCCCTGTCCTTTGCTGTTCTTAGTATATGGCATGGACGGGGAGCTTGCGCCGTAGATGGAGGAGCAGCCGGTCGCATTGGAGATCATCATGCGGTCGCCGAAGAGACGGGTGACCATATTGATGTACGGGGTCTCGCCGCAGCCTGCGCAGGCACCGGAGAATTCGAAGTAGGTCGGTTCGAACATGGCGCTTCTGAGGTTCTTTTTGCCGAGCGGATTGTCTCTTGCAGGGAGGCTCTTTGCATAGTCCCAAAGGTTCTGCTTGGGAAGCTCTGTCTCTGCTGGCTGCATGACGAGGGCTTTCTTCGGAGCCGGGCAGGTATTCGCGCAGATGCCGCAGCCGTAGCAGTCTTCCGGATCGACGACGATGCGGTACTTGAGTCCTTTGACCGGGCCTCTGAAGTCTTTGACGATGAAGCCTTCCGGCGCATTCGCTGCTTCGTCTTCGGTGACGAGGAATGGACGGATGGCAGCATGCGGGCAGACGACGCCGCACTGGTTACAGCCGATACAGTTTTCCGGGATCCATTCCGGGATCATGATGGCTGCCGATGGACGTTCGTACTGGGAGGTGCCGGACGGGAAGGTGCCGTCTTCGATGCCTTTCCAGGTGGAAACAGGGAGGTCGTCGCCTTCCTGGCGGTTCATGACGTCGCAGACGTTCTTGACGAAGTCCGGACGGCTGACCTTGGCGATGGAGCCGCCGGTGGTCGCATGTTCCCATTCAGATGGTACTTCGACTTCGACGATGCCTTCCATACCGGCGTCGACGGCTTTGTTGTTCATGTCGACGACGTTCTGGCCTTTTCTGCCGTAGGATTTTTCGTTGGAGTCTTTCAGGTACTTCACGGCATCTGCATCAGGAATGATGTGGGTGAGGTGGAAGAAGGCAGACTGCATGATCATATTGATGCGGCCGCCGAGACCGATGTTCTTTGCAATCTCAAAGGCATCGATGATGTAGAATTTTGCTTTGAGGGCAGCGAGCTTCCGTTTCATGGCTGCCGGCAGGACGCGGTTCAGATCTTCTTTTCTCCATGGGGAGTTCAGAAGGAAGATGCCGCCCGGCTTGAAGCCGCGGAGAAGGTCGTATTTATAGATGTAGGACGGACGGTGGCAGGCGATGTAGTCAGCCTTGCGGATGAGGTAAGGCTTTCTGATCGGATCGGGGCCAAAGCGCAGATGGGAGATGGTGACGCCGCCGGATTTCTTGGAGTCATAAGCGAAGTAGCCCTGCGCATAGAGGTCGGTGTGGTCGCCGATGATCTTGATGGCGCTCTTGTTCGCACCGACGGTGCCGTCAGAGCCGAAGCCCCAGAATTTGCAGGAGACGAGCTTGGACGGGATTTCCGGTACCGGGAGCGGAGCGAGGGAGAGGTTCGTCACGTCGTCTTTGATGGAGAGCGTGAAGTTGTGGCGCGGGGTCTCTTCCTTCAGGTGTTCATAGACAGCCATGATGTCTTCCGGAATGACGTCCTTCGAGCCTAAGCCGTAGCGGCCGCCGCAGACTTTGATGGCGCGGCCGGAAGAGGCGATCGCAGATACGACATCCAGGTAGAGCGGTTCGCCGATGGCGCCCGGTTCACGGGTGCGGTCGAGGACGGCGATCTTCTTGACGGTCGATGGGATCTGGTCAAGGAAGTGCTTGACAGAGAATGGGCGGTAGAGGTGTACATTCAGCACGCCGACTTTTTCGCCGTGGGCATTGAGCGCATCGGTGACGTCCTTGCAGATGTCGGTGACAGAGCCGATCGCGATGATGATGCGGTCAGCATCAGCTGCGCCGTAGTAGTCGAAGAGATGGTAGCTTCTGCCGGTGATCTTGGAGATCTCATCCATGTAGCCCTGAACGATGTCTGGGAGGGCATTGTAGAAGGGGTTCGCTGCTTCGCAGTGCTGGAAGTAAACGTCCGGGTTTTCTGCGGTGCCGCGGATGACCGGATGATCCGGATTGAGAGCGCGGGCTCTGAAGTCCGCAAGGGCTTTCTGGTCGATGAGCGGAGCGAGCTCTTCATAGCCCATGACCTCGACTTTCTGGATCTCATGGCTCGTGCGGAAGCCGTCGAAGAAATTGATGAAAGGTACGCGGCCTTTGATGGCAGCAAGATGGGCAACGCCTGCGAGGTCCATGATCTCCTGGGCATTCGCTTCTGCCAGCATCGCGCAGCCTGTCGCACGTGCGCTCATGACGTCCTGATGGTCACCGAAGATGGAGAGTGCGTGGTTTGCAAGAGCTCTCGCTGCGATGTGGAAAACGCCCGGGAGCAATTCGCCTGCGACTTTGTACATGTTCGGTACCATGAGCAGCATGCCCTGAGATGCCGTATAGGTGGTAGTCAGCGCACCGCTCTGCAAAGAGCCGTGGAATGCGCCGGCTGCGCCGCCTTCTGCCTGCATCTCGACGACGTGTACGGTGTCACCGAAAATATTCTTCTTGCCGTGAGCGGCCCATTCATCCACTTCTTCCGCCATCGGAGAGGAAGGGGTGATCGGATAAATAGCAGCTACTTCTGTGAATGCGTAGGAAATATACGCAGCAGCTGTGTTGCCATCCATTGTTTTTACATTTCTCACAGATCAACACTCCTTTGTATGGGAAATCTGTTCAAGGGGAGCAGAGGAGATGAAGGATGAGGAAGGCGGCGCCTTTCCGACCACGGATCCCTGCTCATCAGTCACATGGCTTTTATACCTTTGCCTTTACTCTTCCCTTGCAAGATACCTGAAAATTAGGTACAATGGTTTTATGATAATTTTGCATAGATGGATTCACTTTATTCTATACTAAGTCATAGACCATGGACATTTCCAGGGCATCCGAATAGATACATTTCTATTATAGAATAAAGATATGGATTTCACAAGAAAATGAGAAGGAGAAAGAGATCAAGAGCAGCTGATGAGCGTACTGCTGTTTTTTATGCGGAGCATCATGCCCCTTGGAACCGGCGGAGCTTCTCCGGCATGGGATCTAGGGAAACGCTGATTCAATCGCAGAGCCGAATTTCATATGGATTTTTATACATAGATTCGTCATCATCTTCCTTAAATAGCTTGCTATTCGCGTCAGATGATTCCTTGCTCTGTATAAAAATCCAAGAATGAAATCTGACAACGATTGAATCAGTGTTTCCCTAAAGCAGTCCGCCCCACGGACTCATCCTGAAGATGCACCCTCTTATCTTTCTTTTTACTCTTTCATGGAGGATCACAATGGATTATCGTCATCTGAAATATTTCATGGAAGTCGCTGAACAGAAGAGCTTCTCGAAAGCAGCGCGCAATCTTCATATTTCCCAGTCCGCCATCAGCCGCATGATCAAGTCGCTGGAGGATGAGCTGGGGGTCGTGCTTTTCATCCGCAACGCAAAGACGGTAGAGATCACAGCGCCGGGGACCATTTTCCTGAACTATGCGAAGCGGTGTCTTTTTATTTTTGAACATCTGAAGTCGGATTTTGAAAATGAATTCAACCTGAAGCAGGATACCATCGAGATCGGGCTGCCGCCGATCACCGATGCGCATGTCTTTGCAAAGCTTCTGGGCGAATTCAAGAAGAACTATCCGCAGATCGCCATCAAGCTCTATGAGCACGGTTCGAAGGTCATCGAGACCTCTGTCCAGGAGGGGGTCATCGACGTCGGCATCATCTGCACCATTCCGAATAACGAATTCGAGTCCTTCTTCCTTTCGGAGGATGAGATGTGCGTCGTCATGCCGAAGGGCTATCCGCTCGAAGAGCACCAAGTCGTCCCGATGAAGCTGCTCGCAGACTATCCGCTCGTGCTGTACCGCGATGATTTCAATATGCATGATGACATCATGTCAAACTGCAAAAAGATCGGCTTCACGCCGAAGATCGTATTCGAGACGAGCCAGCGTGAGCTGATGCTGCAGACGGTCGCGAGCGGCCTTGGCGTCGCGATCCTGCCGTCGCGCTTGTGCCCGGCAAACAGCGAGGAAAGCAAGGTCGTCACCCGTGTGATGACAGAGCCGCGCATGACGCATCACCTCTATGCCATCTGGAAGAAGGGCCGCTACCTCTCCCGCGCTGCCCGCCTCTGGATCGAATTCACCAAAGACCATCTGACGCTCTTGAACGACCCGCGTAAGATCGATGATATGATGAGGAAATAGGATTTCCATGGAACAGTGGAAAAGGGAAATACAGTGGAGAGAACGTAAATATCTCTACCTTATCATGGCCATGCTGCTCGGCATGGTCATTTATCAGCAGTTTTTGATCACTGACCTGCAGGAACGGATGATGAATATCGAGGCGTCCTGCTATGACGAGCAGCTGAATGACATCCGCTATGAAGCGGAGGAAGCGCTTCGTCAGAATGAAGAGCAGGGAAAGGATATCTATCTTCTGCAGAAGCACAGCGCGGATCACCGCTTCCGCCTGCTGGAATTGGAATGGGAGAAGTGAGCGGCGGGAGATGAGAGACGGGGAGTTTGGAAGATATCAGACATCAGCGTTTTCTTAATCATTATATTTTTAGATTGATAAATATCGAACCGTATGGTAATATATAGATATAGAAGAATATCGATAAAGTGACCGGAGGCTGGTAAGATCATCATTTTTCGGGCGTATCTTTCCCGCTAAGGGAGGATACAAGAGAGGCTCGACTGGCGGTCTGCTTCGCCATGAACATGACAAGCGGACAAGAATTACGTTTAGGAGAGTGCAGTACCTAACCCTTAACACCTGATCCCTAGTCACTGGTCACCTAGTTTTTTCTGCTACCTGCAGAGAAAGGAGAGTATCATGACACTTCATATCTATTATTGCCCATCTTGCGATTCTTTCTTATTCAAAACCGGCGAAGCCATGGCTGTTTCTTGCTGTGGCGAAACATTGCAGCCCTTGGCAGCAGGCACCAGTGATGGAGCCAGGGAAAAACATGTACCGGTGGTGACTCATGAGGGAGACCTCCTTCACGTACAAGTGGGGGAAGTGCTGCATCCTATGTTGGAAAACCATTACATCCAGTGGATCGCCTTGGTGACCGAAGAGGGATTCCAAGTGCGCTATCTGAAACCGGGAGAAGAGCCGAAAGCCGTCTTTGCTGATGTGCCTCATGGCGTGGTGTATGAATATTGCAATCTGCATGGCCTTTGGAAATGTGAATTTTAAGATTCGTGATTTGTGATTCGTGACTGGTGACTCATCACTGGGAGGTTCTCCCGATGATGAGCCACCAGTTTTTTGTTGCTCAGGTTACGGGAGATAGGAATGATCCAATGGATGCTATATGGGAAATATACCCATTCCCCATATAGCGTTTTAACATGTAGTGATCAGTTAGTTTAGGCATTGACGAAACCGGGGGGTGGTACTGTCTAAATAAGAATTTAAGCACTGCTATTCACAGGCGGAGAAAATGGAAAGTGAGAAAAGAGATATTTTCTCAAATCATGAAAAGAAAAATTTTTCCGGAGTGGATAGTGTGTAGGAGGGGAGGCATGCGTATGGTATGAAATGTCAATGGTGTGGGAAAGAGTTTACTCCGCTAAAAAGTTGGCAGAGATATTGCTCGCCAGCCTGCCGTGTAGCTGCCAATCGGAAACGACTGCCCAAGGATGAAGTAGATACGCAGGAAGCCGTACTCATTCGTTCATTTCGGTGCTTGCAGTGCGGGGAAGTGGTCAATGTCTATGATCCATCTGATAATCGTTTCAAATTTTGCTGTGTCCATTGTGAGAAATTGTATTGGAAACATCCGGAAAAGAAAAGGGAAAAAGGATTTCGGCAATTCCAATGTCAAGTTTGTGGGAAGAATGTCATTGTAACGGATCCTTTGGATCGGAGACGTTTTTATTGCAGTGAGACCTGTCGGGATGCACAATGTCGCTCTAAAGGAAAAGCGATTCGAGAACAGAAGAAAAAAGAGCAGCTATAAAAAGGGTTAAACGGAAAATTTTGATGACATATCTTACTCCCTATTGGTATAGAAAGAGAGTGAATATCATGAATCATATTTATAAGATTATTTGGAGTGAAGCAAAACATTGTTATACTGTAGTTTCTGAAATTGCTAAAAGTTATAAGAACTCATCGAATGGGGGGAGCAATAAAAAAGCAGCAGCTTTGGCAGTTGCTTTGAGTTTGGCTTGTTGTTACGGTGTAGTATCTGTAGAAGCTCAAATAACTGAAACTGCGTCGGATTATCACATCGAGACTGGTAAAATAAAAACGGTCAAAGATGATCATGATAATCCCGCGGCTAGTCCAACTGTTACGAAGGCAGATATGGCTATTGGAAAATCTAGTGTAGCGAAAGGTAGTCATAGTACTGCTATAGGAAATCAAAGTAATGTTGATGGTGATTATAGTTTAGCGATTGGTTACAATAGTAAAATTATTAAAGGTTCATCTTCTATGGCGATAGGAAATTCTAGTGAAGCACACGATGCTGCTTCGACTGCTGTTGGTGCACAATCTTATGCTGCATCCTGGGCTACGGCTATAGGTATGAATAGTAAATCTACAGCAATGGGTGGCGTTTCTATCGGTGTTTCTAGTATGGTGGGAAATGCCGGTGGTATAGCAATAGGAAGAGCGGCAAAAAATGTAAGTAGTGATGGAACCAATCAGAAATCTGGTATAGCCATTGGGGATTTTAGTAATGCGCAAGGCGAGCAATCATTTGCCATAGGGCCAAGTGCCAAAGCATTTGGAGATTATAGTATTGCTTTCGGTGAAGGTGCAAGAACTGAAAGTGGAACTAAATGGGCTACTGTGTTGGGGCATGAGTCAACTATTGGGAAGAATGCGACCTGGTCTACTATAATTGGTTCAATGTCTTCTATTAGTGAGAATGCAAGGTCTTCTACTGCTGTTGGTGGTTATACGAAAGTGAGTGCACCGTGGGGAACTGCATTGGGAACTTCGAGTGCAGTGACGGCAGCAAATGGAACAGCATTAGGCGGTTCTTCATCTGTGACCGTAGAAAATGCTGTGGCAATAGGCGTTTCATCGAAGGCGGATAGGGCTGCTGGGGTACTGGGGTACTTAGCAGATACAGGTACTACGGAGATTACTTGGAAAGCCAATGCAGGTGCTGTATCTGTAGGAACTTCTACGATAACTCGTCAAATTATGAATGTAGCAGCGGGTACCTATGATACTGATGCTGTCAATGTGGCACAGCTCAAAAAAGCATTGGAATCCATTGACGTTGACGCAGGGACAGGAATCAAGGTGGATAAAATAACAAAGGATGGAAAAACCACTTATAAGATTTCTACCAATATAAAAGGAAGTACAACTGATACAGACACCACTACAGTAACGCCGAAGGAGACTGATACCGGAAGTGCAGATACATCTCAAGGAACAACAAATGGTACAAGTTCGTCAACTGGGGATAAGCTCACAATAGGTACGGAAACGAAAGCCACCTCTTTTGGCGCTGATGATAATAAGACGGCAGACGTTAAACCAGGACAAACACTCAATATCAATGGAGACAAACAAAATATTTCTACTTCGGTCAATGGTAACAGTATCAAAGTGGAATTGAAGAAGGATATTACTGTTGACAGTGTGACCGCTAATAGTGTGACCGCTAATAGCGTAAAAGTAGGTGATACCAGTATCAGCACAGGTGGTCTTACTATCCAGGGCGGTCCATCCATAACCAAGACAGGCATTGATGGAGGAAATCAGAAAGTTACTGGTGTAGCTGCTGGTGAAATTTCTAGTACCTCTACAGATGCTGTCAATGGCAGCCAGCTCTTTGAAACCAAACAGCAGGTAGCACAGAATGCCCAGAGTATCAGTAAGCTGGGCAACCGCATCAACAAAGTCGGTGCTGGTGCAGCCGCTTTGGCAGCGCTCCATCCGTTGGACTTCGATCCAGATGACAAGTGGGATTTCGCAGCAGGCTATGGCAATTACAATGGCGAAAATGCAGCCGCTATCGGTGCTTACTATCGTCCGAATGAAGATACCATGTTCTCTGTAGGCGGCAGCTTCGGCAATGGTGAAAATATGGTGAATGCAGGTGTCAGCTTGAAACTGGGCCAGGGCAACCATGTTTCTACTTCCAAGGTAGCTATGGCGAAGGAAATCAAAGACCTCAGAAAAGAACTGGAAGGTCTGAAAGCGGCTCTGTTGGATGTGAATGCAGGAAAGAAACTGGATACGTCTAAGCTCCAGCTCTTCCCAGATGTACCGAAGAATCACTGGGCTTATGAATATGTATCTACTTTGAAAGGCAATGGTGTGCTCACTGGTTACCCCGATGGAGAATTCAAAGGGGATCGTCCAATGACTCGTTATGAATTCGCTACCATGCTCTACAAAGCCATGCTGGAAGGGGCTACTCTGTCGGATAAGATTCTGAAAGAATTTGCACCGGAACTGGAACATTTCACTGTGGATACAGTGCATCAGGACAAAGATGGCAAGCCTACTGTAGAAAGAGTTCGTACGGTAAAGGCAGAGAAATAGTATTCGTTGTTGGCTGTGAATCCTAATCACTAATTTGTAAAATAGCCAAAGGAAATTCCCTCTGAAGAAATGATTGATATTTCTACAGAGGGAATTTTGTTTTTGGGAGAGGTAGAGAAACATCGATTAAAAAAACTGGTGACTTGTGACTGGGAGGTTCTCCCGATGACGGGGCACCAGTTTTTTATGGCTCATGTTACTCAGGGGGAGCCTTTGGGGCGTGCTGCCCCTTGATTGTGTGCGAAAGAGGGGGCGCGGGTTCTGAAGGTTCAAAAGGGTCACAGTTTTTTCATCTTTCGCGGTTTAAAACTTCGCGGCGCGGGCTATTTAAGGAAGGTTATGACGAAGCTATGTATAAAAATTCTTGTAGAATCTGACTCTGCGATTTAATCAGCGTTTCCCTAGATCCTTCGACTCAGTTTTCATATTCCAGATGAGCCATTTTCTAACATACGACGCTTTTCTCCAATCAGGATGACGAAATGCGCCGCACCGCCCCCCGCTGGACCCATAGAACCCGCTAATCTCTGGCTACGCTCACCGCTTCGCACTTTTTCAGCAGGAACGGATGAATGGCCAGCTACTAAGTATGATACAATAAGAAAAAGTTATTTTTAGGGAAACACTGATTCTGCGATTGCATCAGCATTCCCTTAGCATTCGAAAGAAAAAGGAGTGAAGGAGGCGTTTCCGCTTGGATCCATTTGTTCATCTCCACGTTCACACCGAGTACAGCCTTTTCGACGGCACATGCCGCATCAAGGAGCTTGTCTCTTATGTCAAGTCGCTCGGGCAGACGGCGGTCGCGATCACGGACCATGGTGTCATGTACGGTGCGGTCTATTTATATAAAGAGTGTATCGCGCAGGGCATCAAACCGATCATCGGATGCGAGGTCTACGTCACGAGGAAGAGCCGCTTCGAGCGGGCGAAGGGCGAGAAGGAGAAACTGGGGCATCTGATCCTTTTGGCAGAAACGAATGAGGGCTACCAGAATCTCATCAAGATCTGCTCGAAGGCGTGGACGGAGGGCTATTTTCATAAGCCGCGGGTGGATCATGAGCTTCTGTCCAAGTATCACAAAGGGCTCATTGCGTTGTCGGCCTGTGTTGCCGGTGAGCTTCCGCAGGCGATCTTAAACCGCGACATGGATGAAGCCAGAAAGGTGATCCGCTACTACATCGATACGTTCGGGAAGGAGAACTATTTCCTCGAGCTGCAGAATCATGGCATCCCGGAAGAAGCGGATGTGCGTCCGGTGCTGGCGTCTCTGGCAAAAGAGTATGGGCTGGGGCTGGTCGCGACGAATGATTTCCACTATACGAAAAAAGAGGATGCGAAGAGCCAGGAGATCAAGCTCTGCATCTCCACGGGAAAGACACTGGATGATCCCTATCATTTCCATTTTCCGAATGACGAATTCTACTGCAAGAGCGGAGAGGAGATGCAGGCGATCTTAGGCGACTATCCGGGCGCTATCGAGAATACGGCAAAGATCGCAGAGCGCTGTCATGTGACCTTCACCTTTGGCGACCACAAGCTCCCGTCCTTTGATGTGCCGGAAGGCGAGACGTCCAAGTCATACCTGCGAAAGCTCTGCGAGGCGGCGATCCCGGAGCGCTATCCGGAGTCCACGGGAAAAGAGAAGGAGCGTCTGGATTATGAACTCGGTGTCATCAATCAGATGGGATTCTCGGATTACTTCCTGATCGTCATGGACTTCATCCGCTACGCGAAGACACATGGCATCCCGATCGGGCCGGGGCGTGGGAGCGCGGCAGGAAGTATCGTCGCCTACCTCCTGCACATCACGGAAATCGACCCACTGCGTTTCGACCTTCTCTTTGAACGCTTCCTGAATCCGGAGCGCGTCTCCATGCCGGATATCGATACCGACCTCTGCTATCGCGGACGCGGGCAGGTCATCGCCTATCTCGCAGAGAAGTACGGCGCCGAGCAGATGGCGCAGATCATCACCTTCGGTACGCTCGCGGCGCGCGCCGTCATCCGTGATGTCGGCCGTGTCATGAATCTGCCCCTTCGCGAAGTGGACAAGATCGCAAAGATGGTGCCGAGCGGCCCAGGCGTCACGCTGAAGAAAACGCTGGACGGCTCGAAGGAATTCAAAGACCTCTACGAGTCGAATGCGACGGTACGCACTCTGATCGATCACTGCCTCGACCTTGAAGGGCTTTCCCGAAATTCCGGCACGCATGCCGCCGGCGTCGTCATCTGCTCGAAACCCGTCGATGAGTACGTGCCGATCCAGCTCACTGCGGATGACTTCATCCAGACGCAGTACGAAAAAGATCAGGTCGAGCAGCTCGGCCTTCTCAAGATGGATCTTTTGGGGCTTAGAAACCTCACCGTCATCCATGATGCGGTCGAGATGATCCGGGCGAACCGCGGTGTCACCATCGACATCGACCGCATTCCTTCTGTCGACGAAAAGACGTGCGAGATGCTCTGCGCGGGCGACACCACAGGCGTTTTCCAGTCCGAGTCCTCCGGCTTTACGAATCTTCTGATGAAGCTCCACCCGGACCGCTTCGAAGACCTCATCCCGATGGTCGCCCTCTACCGTCCGGGACCTTTGGGCAGCGGCATGGCGGAAGATTTCATCAAGAGAAAACATGGAGAGATCCCCATCGAGTACCCGCATCCATCTCTGGCTCCCATCCTGAAGGAAACCTACGGCGTCATCCTCTATCAGGAACAGGTCATGCAGATCGCCTCTGTCATGGGCGGTTTTTCCCTCGGCCAATCCGACATGCTCCGCCGCGCCATGGGACACAAGGAGCCGGAGATCCTGCAGAAGAACCGGGATACCTTTGTCACAGGTGCCGTGAAGAATGGCGTCGATGAAAAGACGGCGAATTACGTCTTCGACCTCATGGTCCACTTTGCCGGTTACGGCTTCAATAAATCTCACAGCGTCTGCTACGGATGGATCGCCTGGCAGACCGCCTACCTCAAGGCGCACTACCGCGCTGAATTCATGGCTGCCATGATGACCTGCTACAATGGCGACAAGAACAAGGTCAGCCGCTACATTTCAGACACCAGAAGAGCCGGTGTGGAGATCGCCGCACCGGATGTCAATCTTTCGGAAGCCTATTTTTCCGTCAGCGGAAATAAGATCCTCTTCGGACTCGATGCCATCCAGAACGTCGGAGAGAACGCCGTCGAAGCCATCATCAAAGCCCGGAAGAAGGGCGGCCCCTTTACCTCCATGTCGGATTTCTTGGAGCGCGTCGAAGGCAAAGGCCTCAATAGCCGCGCGTGTGAAAGTCTCATCCGCTGCGGTGCGATGGACGGCTTCGGCTACAACCGCTCTCAGCTCCTCGCCGCACTCCCACAGGTCATGAGTGATGTCGCCGCTGCGAAGAGCGACCGGGAGAGCGGACAGATGTCTCTCTTCGGCGGGGATGAGATGAAAAGCTCCGTCGTCTATCCTGATCTCGAAGACATGGACGCGGATGAAAAGATCGACTGGGAAAGGAAGCTCTTAGGCTTCTACGTCAGCGGTCATCCGCTCGAAAAGTACAAGAAGCAGATGGCCGCCTGCACGCCCATCTACCAGCTCGAGACCGAAGGCAGCCGCTACGACGGGAAGATGGTCACCTTGGGCGGCACTGTCACCCGTGTGAAGGGCATGGTCACCAAGAAGGGCGCGCCCATGGGTTACGTCACCATCGAAGACTATGAAAGTGAGATCGAATCCGTCCTCTTCCCCTCCGTCTGGGAAGCTGCGCGTCCCTTCCTCACTGAAGACGCGCCCATCTGTATCCGCGGCCGCGTCCAGTCGAACGAGCGAGAAGTCAAGATCTTAGCCGACAGCATCATACCGATGGCCCAGTTCCAAAAGACCGTCCGCGTGCCGGTCGATGAAGTCCACCTCTACGTCGATCCCCGCCATGAGACGGACAAGGTCAGTGCCGCCCTCGCCAGAGTCCTTGCAAAATACCATGGCGGCACACCCGTCATCCTCCACCTTATATCCTCAAGGCAGGAGATCCGCATGGTGCCAAAATTCTATGTCGACTTTTCCGAAGAAGCCGAAGAAGCGCTGAAAGGGCTCCTCGGCAATGCGGCAGTCGAGGGGAGAAAGAATTAAGGATTCCTTACTTGTAGTGCAGATTTTAAGGCGATAAGGGAAAAGAATGAGTGGCGAGCGTACAGATAGAGGCGAGCGGGAAACCGCTCGCCTCTTTTTGGACAGGGCTGAATAAAAGAAATATAATATATACTGAATAGGTAGATTTCTGATGAGAGAGACACCGTGGAGATGATGACTGCCTGTCATATCGGAAGAATCAGTACGCTGTTGATCTGGTGCATCCATACCGTTGGGTTTTATTAAGAATGGGAAGAAAATACAGCCGTAGTAGGATAAAAGAATGGCAAAGAAACATAGGGTGCATTGGGCGAATGCGGGAACTTGATGACTCCGTAGTTGAAATAGAAAGGGACGTGAATCAATGATGGTATACGGGAAGAAGATTGAGCTATTTCTGGTTAATGGTACGGCGGATAGTTTAGTGCTGGCTGAGTTGCGGAATTGGAGTGGAAAGGCCATTAAAATTCCTCGGACGGAGGTCGCTGGATGCGGTCGCAAGGATTTCACTAGGCCAGGTGTTTATTTTCTCTTTTGTAAAGCTGAAAATGAGGACAAAGATGCGGTTTATATCAGGGAAGCCGAAAACATCAAAGCACGTCTGGTACAGCATTTGCGAGACGCATCATCAGGAAACGAAGAATACTATTGGAATACAGCCGTTGTTTTTACAGGAGACGATTTGGATAAGGCGTTGATTCGTTACTTGGAAGATAAATTGGTGAAAGAAGCGAGGGAGGCGAATCGCTTTACTGTATTAACGAAGAATACTTGCGGAAAGGCAGTTATCAAGGAATCGGATCAAGCAGTGATGGAGGAATACATCGATAAATTGAAAATTCTCATCAATGCGCTGGGATACAAAGTGCTTGAACCGGTGGCTGATCCATCAGAAGCAGAAAGCCAGACGGCACTGCATCTCGCGATTGGAAACGCAAAAGCCGAAGGCCTGCTCACTACGGAAGGATTTGTCGTAAGGAAAGGCGCAGTGATCAATGAAAAGACCAATGAGCCTTCCTTAAATGCCAATATGTCGGACTTCAGAAGAAAGGTGATGGAGTCTGGCAGAGTCGAGAATTTAGTAACGACCGAAGATATACTCTTTTCAAGTCCATCTGCTGCGGCAGATTTTGTTTTGGGATATGCCGTAAGTGGGCCGAAGACATGGAAAGATAAAAATGGCACACCGCTTCGAGAGTTAAATATTGATTGAGAGATCGGTAGAAACAAAGCAGCTTCCTGCGCGGAATGGGATGCTATTTTACTGCTTTGATGTAGTTGGGTAAACTGGGAGTTACACATGTTCATCTTCTGCGCCGTGCAGGATGACCTCGATTTTGAATTCAATCCCGTATCCGAGCCATCGGATCAGGAACGCGCTGATCTTGCAAAGTGCGGCACAGATAACATTGTTACGGCCTACAACGCCGGCCTCATTAGCCAGCGCACCGCGCTTCGCGAAATGAAGCAGCAGAGTAGCCGTACCGGTACATGGACGAACATTACCGACGAGGAAATCATGAATGCGTCGGATGAAATCGAGCCGCAGGGCGAGATGGGAGGATTCCCTGGCATGGGCGGCGAGGAAGACGGCGCTGGAGGCCCGGATTTGCCCCATGCAGGCCGCGGCGGGGAGGGGGGAGATAACCCCCCGAGGCACCCGGAAAGCCGCCACAGGCGCCAAAGGAGGTGCATGACAGCTTCCCTTTTTACCATACCGCCAGCGATGAAATCGTATGGCCTACCTCCGAAACTGGGAAGAAATACATGATTGATACCCGGACCGGAGAGATTGTTGGCGGTTCCCCTTATATAAGCCATAAGCAAGTCAAGAAGACCAAAGACTTTACTCCTGCCGAGCTTAATGCTAATATGGAAAAAGCAGTTAGAGGATTGTGCGGAGTCCGGTGCAAGAAGGGCCTCAAATCGCCCAGAATTATCATCAAACGAGTATCGGATCACGCAAACTTTAGAATGCTCAAGAGGGGAGTTTCCCCTGAGCTGGTCAAGTCCATAGTGATGGAGCCGGCGCTCACCAGATTGTGCAATGATCCTAGAAAGGTGTATTACTTGAAGGGGGATGTGTACGTAATAGTCGGGATAGATGGCACGATTTGTACATGTGTAAGGAAGGAAGTCAGAGGGAATTCAACATGGTGAAAGACGCGATTACAGATGAAGATCGGCAATTTATGCTTGATGAATTCAATCTCACGGGACAGCAAATACGAGCTATGTCTGACGAGGAATACGAAGAATTATTCTTAAAAGTACTAGAAATCGAAGCGGACGAGTCGATGAAGGCCGAGGAAACTGGTAATCCATTTTCTGAACGAGGGGAAAGGGCCGCGTCCATTGTAGATAAAATGTAAGAAATTGGAAAGACCGCAACAGCGGTCTTTTTTAGTGCCAAAATATGACTGGATTTATAGCTACTACAGAGCTATGATGTGTCATGCAACGAAAAGTAGCGTGGTAAAAGAAGAGGGGAATGAGAAGAGGCTTTTAGGAAAACACGGATTCAACCGTTATCAGATCTCATTCTTCCCTTTAGCCACAGTGTATTTATTGATAAATTTACCAATAAATAGTACAATAACGGCAGGAGGATACGCTGATGGAAAATTTAGTGCCGGCTTTAAGAAACACGATCCCGATCAGTTTATTTAATAAAGGGATGGCGGGGAAGATTTTCAAAAGTGTCAAAGAAAATGGATCCAAGGTTGTGATGAAGAACAATGTACCGGAATGCGTTCTCATGTCGCCCGAGAGCTATCTTGCAATGACTGAAAAACTGGAAAACGCTGAACTGCTTGCACTCGCGCTGCATCGGATCGAGAATGGGGCTTTTTCGCAGACCAAAGACTGGGATGAAGTACGAAAAGAACTTGGGATCTCATCCGAAGATATTGCGGATGTTGATGATGCTGAGGTGGAATTTGAATGATATGGCATGTTCGTTTTTCCATTTTCGCAGAAAAGGATTGGAAAAGCTTTGATCGCTACCATCAGAAAGTCATTGATAAGGCCATTCAGAAAGTGATGCAGAACCCGATGGCGGATGGCTATGGAAAGCCACTGGCGAATCTGAGCGGGAGCCATCTGCATGGTTTGTATAAGATCAAACTAAAAAAATCCGGCATTCGGATCGTCTACGCGCTGATTGAGGTGGAAGGTGAGAGGCTGATTATTATTATCGGTGCGAGAGCGAATGATGAAGTGTATGATATTGCGGCCAAACGCTATGCAAGAATGAAAAAAGATGAAAAAATCTGAAGACAACAACGGCAGAACAAAGGAGGCAAGCCTGGCGGGCAGCCTCTTTTTGTTATGCTACATTTCGGAACAAGGGAATAAGTTTTCGCAACTTTCTCACGCAAAAAGCTCCCAATTATGCTATACTTGAAGCAAATATAAATCATGGGGACAGTAGGCGCGAGCCGCGTCTTTTGGCACCCGTTTACCCTGTGGCGCGGCGTTCGTGCCGCGTGGCATATGATTTCGACCTCACAGAAGGGAGACACTATGAAGTTTCTGGTTTGTATCAAACAGGTCGTCGACACATCGAAGATGGAAGTCGATCCGACTACAGGAAGACTGAAAAGAAATAATGCGAACAGCATCATGAATCCGCTGGATCTCCATGCGCTGGAAGCGGCATTCTCGCTGCGCGATGAAGTGGGCGGCACGGTGACGGTCATCACCATGGGTCCCCCGCAGGCAGCCGCTGTCCTGAAGGATGCGGTCGCTATGGGCGCTGATGAAGTATACCTCGTGACGGACCGCGCATTTGGCGGTGCGGATACTCTTGCGACGAGCTACACGCTGGCTAAGGCGATCGAGAAGCTGGGAACATTCGATCTCATTCTCTGCGGGCAGGAGTCCATCGACAGCAATACGGCGCAGATCGGTCCGGAGATCGCTGCGACGCTCGGCATCGCGGATGTGAGTGCAGCCGTAGGCATTTCCTATGAGAAGGAAGGTTTCCTCACCGTGAAGCGCCAGATCGGTGGGAATATCGAGGTGCTCGAGCTTGCTCTTCCGGCGGTCGTCACTGCGACAGAAGCGCTGAACCATGCGAGATACCCGAGCATCAAGGGTCTCCTCAAGAAGGATGAAGTGGAGATCGGAAATCTCACGGCAGCCGATCTGCCGGTCGATCCGGCGCGCATCGGCATGAAGGGCTCTCCGACGCAGGTCCGTCAGGTCCGTCCGGTCGTGCCGCCGAAAAAAGAAAATCTCCGCATCGAAGGAAAGACGACGGAAGAAGCGGCAGATCTCTTCCTCTCGGCTATGCAGAAACTGAAGGTCATCTAAGGAGGGGCGAAATGGATTTTTCTGAACACAAAGGTATTTATGTCATCGGAGCGCTTGCGAATGGTAAGATCCAGAAGGTCACCGGTGAACTGACCGGCGAAGCCCGCGTACTGGCTGACCAGCTGGGGGAAGAGGTCGCAGTCGTCCTCATCGGTGCCGATCTCAAGGATCCGGCATCCTCGCTGATCCCCCTCGGCGCAGATAAGGTCTATGTGATCGATCATCCGCTCCTTGCCCACTATGATGGGAAAGCGTACCAGAAAGCGCTGGCGCCATTCCTCTTGGAGAAGAAGCCGGATACCATCATCTTTGGTGCGACGCCATTCGGCCGCGATCTCGCCCCGCGTCTGGCGGCAGAGCTCGTCTGCGGCGTCACGGCCGATGTGACGGAGCTTTCGGCAGATACCGAGAAGGGGCTCGTCATCTGGTCGCGTCCGGCGATGGATGGGAATATCATGGCAGACATCGTGTCTCCGGACTATCGTCCTCAGGTCGGCACGGTCCGCCCGGGCATCTTCAAGTACCCGCAAGCCGATACTTCCCGCACGGGCGAGGTCATCTCCCTCTCCGTTTCCATTGAAGAGAAGGATCTCGGCACGGTGCTGAAGGAGATCATCGCCGGTGAGAAGGACAGCCATCCGGTCGAAAATGCGAAGGTCGTCGTCGCAGGCGGCCGCGGCATCCGTACGGAAGAAGAATGGGCGAAGCTCCATGAACTCGCTGATCTTCTGGGGGCAGCTGTCGGCTGCAGCCGTCCGATCGCAGAGCTCGGCTGGGAGCCGCATAGCCACCAGATCGGCCAGACCGGCAAGGGCGTAGCGCCGAAGATCTATTTCGCCCTCGGTATCTCGGGCGCGATGCAGCACATGTGCGCAGTCAATGCGGACATCGTCATCGCGGTCAATAAGGACCCGAAGGCGCCAATCATGGAAATGGCAGACTACGCTGTCGAAGCGGATCTGAAGGATTTCCTCCCGCTCCTCATTGAAAAGATCAAAGCACTGAAAAGCAAGTGAGGGATGAATGGTCAGGAATTGGGGACTGGGAGTCTCGAGTGACTAGTGACTGGTGACTAGTGACTGGTGACTAGTGACTGGATTAGAAAAATCTTTTCTCGTATCGTCATTTCGAGCGAAGAGAGAAATCTTTGTTGTTCGCGGTCAAACGAATCCTGTCAGAAAAGCTCAAACGGGAAACCTGCTTTTTAAGAAACCTTCGGGCATCGCCACATCTATACTCTGCGGCGCTTCTATGTTTTTATGCGCCGCACCAACCCCCTTTGAACCTCTTGAACCTATAGAACCCGCTGAGCCTCTTTCGCAGGCAATCAAGAGGCAGAACGCCCCAGTGGTAATATCCCTCATAAGCCATAATAATAACAATTTGTTACGGAGGTGAGACGTATGGCAGAAAGAAAAACTACCATATACTACAATCACAATTTCTATTATGATTTCTCCCAGATCATCGCGGCAGATGACAGAGGACTCCAGTTTGGTGACGGATGCTATGAATGGATCCGTGTCTACAAAGGCCATCCGTTTGCTCTTTCCTATCACACCGACCGTCTGTACCGCTCCATGCGCCTTCTGGGCATCCGTCCCGTGACAGCACCGGACGAATTCACCGAGATCGTGGAAACCGTCGTCGAAGAGAGCGGCATCGAAGAAGGCTATGTGAAGATCATCGTCACCCGCGGACAGGGCGATCATGATTTCCTGATCCCTGCCAGAAATCAGCTGCGCCCGAATGTCCTGGTCTACGCTAAACCGATCAGTCTTGATGCCATTGCCAAAGTGCAGGACGGAGTGAAGTGCATCACGATGAAAGATGATCGCGGACATCACTGCGACATTCTTTCCCTCTCTCAGGTGGATAACCTTCTCGCACGTCAGGAAGCGCTGAAGCAGGGCTGCTACGACGGCATCTTCATCAGAGACGGCCTTCTGACCGAAGCCACCCACTCGAATGTCCTCATCGTCAAGGCGGGCGTCATCTGGACCACGGGCACGAATGAATTCATGACCCGCGGCATCACACGCTCCCTTGTCCTGTCCCGCGTCGCTCCGACTGCCGGTGTCACCTCCATCGATGATGCGGCAGATCCGGTCCGCCTCGAAGATATGATGAATGCGGAAGAAGTCTTCCTCACAAATTCTCAGGACGGCATCATCCCGGTCCTCTCCATCGACGGAAAACCGATCGGCAATGGAGAAGTCGGCCCTGTCACCCGTAAGATCCAGCAGCACTATGCGCATCTCATGAGCGACGGTTTGCCGTAACAGGTCAATGCATACTATAAAAAACGGGGCTGTGAAGAAATGAATCTTCATTTCTTCACAGCCCCGTTTTACTTTGTTTTCATTTGCTTCAGGGTTCAAGGTTCAGGGCTCTCGTGGCGGCTTCGCCG
>ULRD01056174.1_pt1 | contig 20023 bp, 10 predicted proteins | sample 1955181 | NCBI WGS metagenome assembly ULRD01 (sample SAMEA4835675, study PRJEB28245) | human gut metagenome | biome: gut microbiome; material: fecal sample | place: Denmark | collected 2008
ACCTCATCGGGGCGCATCCGCCGCGCCGCGTTTTTGAAGCTACGCATAAACGGCGCATTCTCTTGTACGTTCGGCGCATTGGTCTTTACCTTGTGGTAAAGCTTTGCCATCGTCGGCGACAGTGGAATAGTCCGTCGCCGCGGCCCATTTAACTCTTCGGTACGATAGACTTCTCCTGCAGACTTTGCCTCTGCCGAAATTTCAATAGCAACAACTCCCGTATAGGTGTTTGAGAAGGAAAATGATCCCCACGTTAACGCACACAGCTCGTTGATCGTGATGCCTGTAGTCAACATCAAGATTAAGCCCAAATATAGGTAGCCGTGGTTACTCTCAAGATTTTCGGCGCAACTCGCAATAATCCGCCTTGCCTGAGCGTGCGTCAGAATGTTTTTTTCGAAATGCCGACTCGCGTCCCGCGGGCCAACGACTGTGCGGCGGTTTCCCATGGTAAAAGTGTCTATGAAGTGCTCTGAGATCAAATGGTGAGCTTGCTCATACGCAATCAATGCCCGGAAGGCGCAGATTTGCCCATTGATTTGATAACTAGAGAACCCACCTTCGCGCAAATGAAAGGCGAACAGCTCTTGTGTAATCGCACAAAAAGGCGTCCAACCGAGTTTGCTCACGAGCAGATCAAGCAGTTTCTTGTGCTCCTTTTTAGTAGAATTTGCCCACTTCATATCCAGGGCGACCCGATCAAAGTCCGCCGCGATCAACGCGCCCAGCGGCAGATTCTGAGCAAACTTTTTCCGTAACGAACATCCCGCTTTTGTGTTGGGATCAAAGGCGCACCGGAGGCACTCGGGAACCAATGTGCGCACATACTCCTCCAGTCCAATTGCATCAGGTGCGCGGAAAATATGTCCCTTGTGTTCATAGCAAACGCGTCCTGCACCATCGATGTGCACCCCATCGCTGGAGCGCAAGGAAAGAAATACCGTGGGCCCCGCCTTGCGCGCCTCCACGCGGTAAGTGACAATTACGCCAAAGAAATCGATACTGCTAACCTTCATATATTAACCCTCATGCGGCACAGTGGCCGGAGGGGAGGTATTTAAATTTTAGTTATTATAATCGTGGGGTTATTTCTCCTTTCGAGCGAGCAATTCGTACTCTCGCATATATTAAAATCTCTTACAGCGGCTCCCTCCCCTCCGTCCACGCCCGCGCCTGCGGCAATGAAGCAGTAGTAACTAGCCTTTTTTTAGTAAAAAAAAGACAAAGTCACCCTAAGGTAACCTTGTCTCAAAAACATGTGGTGTCTTCAAATCGGAAAGAGGATAAACTTCTTCCCCTAATAAAAATACTTCGTAATTATACTTCTACGATACCATATTTTCTGATCATGTCAACCCCCTTTGCAGGACAAATTTTTCGTTCTTTTTAGAAATGCTATTGGATGCGTTTTATGGGGCAAAAAATAAAGTGTGCAATCATTGCACACTTTATTTTTTACTGTATCGGGGGCAAGTCTTACGTGCTTTTCACTACAACTTGAACTAACCTCCTTTACCAAGCATAATCGCGAATCTTGCTTAGATACTTACTCTTATTCAAATGATTCCACTATCAGCATCATTATCTCACAAAAAGCTCTTCTGTGACGACAAATATTATGAAACCATCCGTTGTAAAACAGTCTTCACGTCCTTAAGTGACATTGGTTGTCTGAACTTTCCTCGCGTAAGTTGACCGATTCTTTCAATTGCATCATTGCAGCAACGAATATTTATCTCTTGCTTCTCGAGAGCAATTTGCCTTTCAAATACGGCTATCACAGCTTCCGGTTTTTCCTTCCCACAATTGACCAATGCATTCGTTACCCCGCTGCGCAAAGTGAAAAAATCTCCATCCCTAAAGCTTGGTCCCATTGCAATCTGCAAAAGTTCTGCAAGTACATCTATTTTTTGGGGATCACTTATCTTAGATATTGCCTCCGTTGGGCCATCAAAAGAATCGACACGCTCAGGTATCCGATGGTTCTCTTTCGCATATAGCAAATACTCTTTCAGCGCAAGTTCACTGCCAAGTATAATTAGCGGTGCCATTAGTTCAAAACTCTTTGACTCCGCAAACTTATCCTGCATGACTTTACACAGCGGCTCCCTTGGGACATCTCTACATACATGATATATCTGGAGGAGCAATTGTTCACTTGCAAATGGTACTACTTCATTTCTGACACAATCACTTCCAAAGACTTCATATAAATATCTCAGAGCATAATTCTGCAACAACTCATCTTGCGACTCATCTGTACATAACATCACGGCGATATCCTTGATGCCTCGATATTTCTTTTTTTCACAATACTCGATGTGATCCCTAACCGTACTCCGGCACACAGTGCCACTTTTCAAATCCATCTCAATTTTTGCGAGAATATCGCCCACAGGAACATATTTACTCAGATATTCATACTTTTCACCATTGTTCTCGCCACAGAATACATATTCAGGGAAAGAGACAAGTTCCTTCATGGAATTGATATTTATGGGATATTCGAAATAAGAGATTAGATATATTGCCGCAGCAACATCTGGGCATACCTCAACTGAATCATTATCGTACTTCACTGCATCCAGAATATCTGATCCTTCAACAGTTTTTTGCGCTATGTCTATCAGCGTATCCCGTTGCCATGCAAACACCTTCAAATTTTTTGTATTACTAAGCATATGCTGTGCTTCCTGCAGCACAAACGATTCCCACTGAACACACTGCAAGAAGTTTATCACTAGCGAATTCTTGTTCTCTACATAATTGTATATGCTGTATTGGAGATACATCAATGGTGAACTCCAATGGATTTCTGCACTAATCTTATTTTCCCAGAGTTCCTCAACGGTGACGTTGGGGTTGCCTGCATATCGCGTAAGGTCTTCGAGCATTTGCTTAGCAGCCTTTTTGTCAAATAGCATTGCAAAATAACTAGCATCACTTGCTACTCGTAATTCTTCGTAATTTACGCGTGGTTCTCTTGGCGGAAAACTCTTTTTCCCTTTACTATAGACGCTCTTGCTGCAGGCAATATATTGAGCATCACTTCCATAACGACATGCAATGTCATAAAGAACAATATCGCTTAGTAAACGCCCGTCTTCATATGCTATTCTTACCTTTTCAAGAGTCGCCGGGTCATCAAATAGTGTATCTAACAGGTAGCATTTGCGCTTCTCGCCAAATCGATTGCACAAATCTATAGTTGCCTCTTCAATAGTTCCTGTTTCTTTAAAAAAGGTCTTGACCGCCATCGACTTTGCTCTATCTACCTTCTCCGCATTGTTAGCAAAGCAATCCAACATGAAAACATAAAAATCGGCAACTTCTTGTCTATGTAATTCCGTTGCCTTTTGGCACAGCGTAATATAAACCTTTGAATCAGCGTAAAACCGCACTTCCCCTTTAGAAATGGCGCTCATGGCAGTCTTTATGCTCTTTTCACAATTTAGTTCCTTCAATCCATCCGCCAACGAAATCGTTTCATTTGTAAACCGGCCATTTCCTCCTAAATATGAGATTCCGTTCAAAAAGAACTGCACATGCTCGTCTTGAAAATGCATAGCAGTAAGCACTTCGTACATTACCGCCCGGACACGGCTAACTTCGCAAGAATAATAGCGTGTCACGAGTTCTTTTGCTACTAAATCATTTAGCATTCCAAGCCGATATATCGCCTGCAGAGCTCTACACACAATCGTTATAGATTCCTCGCTTTCAGGCATTGAAATGCAACACCGCAATAACAATTGAGATACTGCAAGTTCATTTCCATACAGGTTAGAAAAGTACTGCACTAAGCAAATCGCAGATACTTGCGATATAAAACAAGCGGGGTTTTCAATTTTGTCAAGCAAATAACGCATACTCTCTTCACTACTTGAAAACTCAGCAAGATCTTTATAGGAGATTATTGTTTGGTCAATCCATAGCCGTTTTCCCTCATAATGCTCGAATATCTCCCGAAACAGGCAACTGCGAGCCGTACTATCCATACTCTCTGGGCGATATTTTACAATGGCTTCCGGCTCGTGCTCAAGCAGCCATTGCTGTACATCCCAGTCGGTATTCATTCCAAGTAAAAAGCCGACCGCATTTAACCACGTAGGCATTATTCCGTATCCATCCGAGATCAAAGCCAGTGCATCTTCTTTTGATAGCTGTGATATGTATCTTGCAGCAAGATACTCCTTGAAATTGTTATGGGTAAAACTCCACGAATTGTTCTCTCTGCGAAAGAGACCGCTGAAATTCATTAAATTACGTTCTTCAAGTTGAAAAAGTTCCTGATACTCTTTCGTATTTTCCAATTTCTGCTTTTGTAAAAGCAACATGGCTGTCGCCGCCTTACCAAGCAGTTGCAAACTGTTTTTCCGATTTTCCTCTAAATCTTCAGAAAACTTCCCCTCATCACGCTCCATGCACTCTTCTATCAGACTATCCATAAGTTCGGTTCGAGGTGGCAGTTGTTTGTACTTGAGATAGAGATTGACTACTCGCGTCAAATAAAAGGGATTTCTTAAAAGATCAGCGAGTCCCTTTTCCTTCGCCTCCACTATCAATGCCTGTGAGTCAATACGGTGTGCAGAGATATATTGCACAATATCTCTTTCGTTAAGCTCCTCCAAACTACAAACAGTAAAATTTGCGAACACGTTCTCTTGGCTTATTTTATGTTGGCAAAAATTTCCTCTCGCCGATATGACGATACAAACGCTGGGAAAATCTTTGCAAAACGCCCTCAGATTTCGATCAAAAACATCTATATATGTACCCAACTCATCATACCCATCAAAAATTAATACTTGACGACTCGGCAACAAATCTCGATATTCCTCCGGGCACAGATCTTCAATAGCTTGTCCACAGTATTGTTTAAGCGAGTACAAGAACGGAAACTTAGCCGTTCTCCCAAGCTCTGCGGCCAAATGTTGCATCTCCACACTTTTCCCGTGACCTGCATCACCCATTACTAAAACATTAGATCCCTGTTTTTTCACAACATCCGCAATCGCAGTAAGCGAGTTTAAATCAACGGCTTCTGCATTGTGTACAACTACCCTGCGAGAAATGTAATCTGGCACATCATCGTATATTTGTTTCCCCACGCTGTCTGGGTCTTTAAATTGACGTTCTTTAGGAAAGAGCTGCGTATAGGCAAAGGGCTCCCCTCCATCATCTGTATCTATCCACCGTTCAATGGAAACAATGGTACCTTCTCTTATACATCCGACCGTAAATTGCTTATAGATGTTTCCCATTTTCTTAGAGTCCTTTGAGAAACTGCCGCAGCCGATCTCTTTCACCGTATACGGATGTACATCTATTGCAGCACGATGCGTATGTCCATGTATTAAAAATTTGATTTCATGCCCCGCAAGTATTTCTAAAAACCTTTCGCCACCATTTATCACATCGTGTGTATCCCCATATTCCTGCGTAAAGCTGTGGTGGCATAGGAGCACATTTGTCATTCCGCCTTTGACAAGCTCAATTATTGCAGCCACATCGATTTCTCCACACGCTCTGTGATCCCTGCTGAGATTAGAATCGGCAAAGATAAAATTTACTCCACCGTATTGACGATTATATGCTCTGTTTTCGGAGAACTTTGGCCCTCCATATTTGGAAATAAATTTATCAAATGCAGCTAAATCCGTCCCGTGTAGATCATGATTGCCGGGGACAAAGTCAAATGTCGTTGAGTAGTCTTTTAATTCCTGCTCTATTTTCGTAAGTAATTTCTTCGCTGCACAGAACGCATCTGGATTTCCACCATCAACAATATCTCCCAAAAGAATAATAGGAATCTGCTCTCCTGGCGTAGTACTTTCTCGTATTTTTCTGCATAATGTTCTTGTCCTAGTATACAATTGCTGCATATCGGTTTCTTCACCCAAGTGCAAATCAGAAATAATAAAGAAGCGCACGGCAATATCCTCCCTGAACAGTTTTATTTGTTTGATACAGCAGTCTCTACTACGATTAACAACACGGTTTATAGCCATCACACAAACTTCAGCAATGTCGGCAACTGTCACGCATTCTTTTTCATTTTTTCAGCAAGGCGTAAGAAAACCTATTGTATTCGGAGTTTATTATTTGGCGATAAACAGGAACCTTTAAGTTTGTTGCGATTGTAACCAAGCGGGTCATGTTGGCATCTGTTATATCCTTGCCTGCATATAAGGCACTAATGAATGGAAATCGCTGCTTATTTGGATTCTCTGCTTTAATTGAAAATCTCCACTCGTGTTCATAGGCGTAATCTGAATTTTTGTAAAGCAACTGCATATTCAAATCGGCATCAAGCTCTGGATCCCTTTGCCAACTAGCATCCTTATAAATAAACTGCCTATACGCTCCATCCATAAACCGCACGATGTCAAAATATGGTTTTTCTTTTCTATATGTTATCGGAAGCATGTATACGAGGCTCTCATAATCATCAAATTCACGGTCATCAAGATCTCGAAAACAATATTCAATGCAAAATCCTGTATAATTCTGCGCGTAGTTTTCCCACAATGTATGATTATCGTACCGTTCTGTCATGCAATAGATTAACGACTTTTCTCTTGTTTCTCTTCTAACTTGATCGATAATCTCAAAAAGCATTTTAGTCATCTGTTCTTCAATGCCCGCAAATCGCTTCCTGGCACATACAAGTTGTTGAATAATGCTGTCCATTTGGGAAAGTTCATCTGGAGTGGCGTGCGCAGCAAGGAATGCTCGTTCCCTATCTTTTATGGGAATTCCGTTTTCGTCCAAACATGTTTTCATGTAGTCTTCAAAATCAGAAAATGTGTAAGGAATAGCAAGCCCTTTTTCTTCAAAGAGTCTCTTAACCACCTCAAAGCAAAGTGAAGATCCATTCTTCCCCAGCCACTCTTTAACCTCTCGCCTGTTTTTTACAAGATCGATATTTATTGTATGGTCAAAGGGATCCGGGAAACTGCTTGCTAAAGACATCCAAATGCAATTCTCCTCCAGCATTCGGAACTCTCGTTCGATACACGCACGAAATTTATATAGCTTTTGTTGTGGCAAGAATTTCAAATGCTTTTTCAAAACGGCTTTATTCAATTCTACATCCGTCTTCAAATACTCTCTACAATTGCACATTTCAACAAGGAATTCTCGCTTTTGTGCCACAGTCATTTTTGGCAAAACCATCACCTCTTTTAATAAATGGATATTATGGTTGAGCAAAACTCCGATTTGTTCATAAGACTATGCAATAAATAGTGCTATACGGCTCGCTTGAGCCCTATATATTGTGACTCAGCCTTGCAAAACTCGCGTTTTGCTCAACCCTAAAATGGATATAACTGCAGACTTATATACAATTCGCCTAACCAGCCATCATTGCTGCCAACGCCACCGCAAGAAAATCTTGAAAGTTTTTTGCATCATCAATTCCTTTTTTCAATAGTTCCTTTTCCACTGGTGTTAACTGGCGCTGTCCATTTTTGATTGCCCGCTTACATAAAAACTTGACTCCTTGTTCTGGCATATTTCTCTCCTTACGGTCCTTTGGCTTTTCAACCGTTTCACGTCTGCTACCAGCTCATCTATCCTATTTTTAGTATACCGCATCCGCCCCCATCTTTCAACCACCTCCCCGCGCACGCCCCCTCATATTTGGCCTCTCCCGTGCCTGAAACACCCCTCAAACACCCCATTTACAGGTCAATTTTTTGCCTGATGCGCACAGCTGCCAAACCCGCAAGCCCTTGCGCGACAACGGCTTCAAGTCCTTTCCGATGTGGATTCCCTCGACTGGAAGGATTACGACGCGGACACCATCTGCCGGCGGGTGACCTCCAAGGTGCAGCCGGGCAGCATCGTGCTGTTCCACAACGCCGCCCTCCACACGCCGGAGGCGCTGCCCGCTATCCTCACCTACCTCATCAACGACGGCTACACCGTCCTCCCCATCTCCCAGCTCATTCTCCCCCCGCCCTACACCATCGACCACACCGGCCGGCAGTTCCCGGCGGAGGAATTGTCTTAAAAATGTCAAAATGTACTTGTTTTTCCAAAAATTCGTGTTATAATGATAATAGTTCTTATACCATACCAAGAACTATGCAGGTTACTATGATAAGGTAGTACACCGCAGAGCACTGACGCCCCGCTTTTGCGGGGCGTTATCTCTATCCAGAAAAAAGGAGGGCGCGTTATGATCCCCTATGCGATCGGCTTTGATATCGGCATTACATCCGTAGGTTGGGCAGTCGTGGCTTTGGACAGTGAGGACAAGCCGTATGGCATTATCAACATGGGTTCCCGCGTTTTCGATGCCGCCGAGCAGCCCAAGACAGGAGCTTCCTTGGCAGCACCGCGGCGAGAGGCCAGAAGCGCACGCCGCCGGCTGCGCCGTCACCAGCATCGGCTGGAGCGTATTCGCCGCCTCCTTTTAACAGAAAATATGATCTCCCAAGCAGAGCTGGATACCCTCTTTGCAGGGAAACTGGAGGACATCTATACATTGCGCGTCAAGGCGCTGGACGCGCCGGTTTCGCATACTGAATTTGCCCGCATTCTCCTGCACATTGCACAGCGGCGCGGCTTTCGCTCCAACCGCAAATCCGAAACCGTGAAGGAGGACGGTGAGCTTCTGGCCGCCGTCAGCAAAAACCGGGCTCTCATGGTCGAAAAAGGCTACCGCACCGTGGGAGAAATGCTGCTGCAAGACCCGCTGTACGCCGCGAGCAAGCGGAATAAGGGCGGCCAATACATCGCAACGGTAGGACGGGACATGGTGGCGGAGGAAGTCCGCGCCATCTTCCGCGCCCAGCGCCAGCTGGGGCAGCCCTTTGCGTCGGAGAAGCTGGAAGCTCGGTATCTCGACATTCTCCTGAGCCAGCGCTCCTTCGACGAAGGCCCCGGCGAGGGCAGTCCCTATGCCGGAAGCCAGATTGAGAGAATGATCGGCAAATGTACGCTGGAGGACGGTGAACAGCGCGCGGCAAAGGCAACCTACTCCTTCGAGTACTTTACGCTGCTGCAAAACATCAACCACCTCCGCCTGCTCCGCGGCGGCGAGGGCAGCCCGCTCACCCCCGCCCAGCGGGAGGCTCTCATTGCGCTGGCTCACAAGACCAAAGAGCTGAACTTTTCCCACATCCGCCGGGAGTTGGCCATTCCTGCGGACACCACCTTCAACGCAGTGTATTATAAGAATACGGACGATGCGGAGGAAGCGGAAAAAAAGACGAAGTTCTCCTATCTCAAGGCGTACCACCAAATGCGCACGGCCTTTAACAAGCTGTCAAAAAACCACTTCGACACCCTTACCCGCGCGCAAAAGAACGAGTTGGGACGTGTCCTTTCCACCTACAAGACCTCCGCCAAAATACGCGCCGCGCTGCTGCCTGCCGGACTGTCGGATGCGGAGCTTGACATCGCCGAGACACTATCCTTCAGCAAATTCGGCCACATTTCTGTAAAAGCCTGCGACAAGCTGATCCCCTTTCTGGAAAAGGGGATGAAGTACGACGAGGCCTGCGCCGCCGCCGGATACGACTTCAAGGCCCACAGCGGCCGGGAGCGCACCCAGCTTCTCCATCCGACGCCGGACGACCTTGCGGATATCACCAGTCCCGTCGTGCGGCGGGCAGTGGCGCAGACCGTCAAGGTGCTCAACGCCATCATCCGCGAGCGCGGGTGCAGTCCTACCTTTATCAACCTGGAGCTGGCGCGGGAAATGGCGCAGGATTTCACAGAGCGCAATCAGGCGAAAAAGAGCATGGATGATAACCGCGCCCGCAACGAACGCCTCATGGAGCGCATCCGCACGGAGTACGGCAAGGAGCATCCCACAGGGCAGGATCTGGTGAAGCTCAAGCTCTGGGAGGAGCAGCACGGCGAATGCGCCTACTCGCAGAAGCACATTTCCATCGAGCATCTCTTTGAGCCGGACTATGCGGAGGTAGACCACATCATTCCGTACAGCATTTCCTTCGATGACGGCTATAAGAACAAGATTCTGGTGCTGGCTGAGGAAAACCGCAATAAGGGCAACCGTCTGCCCTTGCAGTATCTACAGGGTAAGCGGCGGGAGGACTTCATCGTCTGGGTGGAGAACACCATTCGCAGCACGCCTAAAAAGCAGCGCCTGCTGAAGGAAAAGCTCACATCCGAGGATGAAACGCAATTCAAGGAGCGCAACCTGCAGGATACCAAGACCATGGCGCGATTTCTCCTGAACTACATCGGCGACCATCTGGCCTTTGCCGACTTTGCCGCCGGGCGCAAGAAGCACATCACCGCCGTTAACGGCGCCGTGACCTCCTATATGCGCAAGCGCTGGGGCATCAGCAAGATCCGGGAAAACGGCGATCTGCACCACGCGGTGGACGCACTGGTCATTGCCTGCACAACAGACGGCATGATTCAACAGGTGAGCCGCTATGCCGCGCTGCGGGAGTGCGAATATGTACAAACGGAGGGCGGAAGCCTGGCCGTTTCCGTGCATACCGGCGAGGTACTCAAGAGCTTCCCCTACCCATGGCCGGAATTTCGCCGGGAGCTGGAGGCCCGCTTGGGCGACGATCCCCGCCGCGCCGTTATTTCCCAGCGCTTCCCCGTCTACCTGAACAACGATATTCCCGTCCGCAAGCTCTTTGTGTCTCGTATGCCCCGGCGCAAGGTCACGGGCGCGGCGCACAAGGAAACCATCAAAAGTCCCAAAGCCCTGCAAGACGGTGTTGTGGTCACAAAACGGCCGCTGACAAGCTTGAAGCTGGACAAAAACGGCGAGATCGCCAACTACTATATGCCGCAAAGCGACCGACTGCTCTACGAGGCGCTGAAGGAACAGCTCATGAAATACGGCGGGGATGGGGCAAAGGCCTTCACGCAGCCCTTCCATAAGCCGAAAAGCGACGGAACGCCCGGCCCCATCGTCAACAAGGTCAAGCTATGTGAGCCTACGACACTGCACGTCCCTGTTCTGAAGGGTACCGGCGTGGCGGACAACGACAGCATGGTACGCATCGATGTGTTTTATGTGGAGGGCGAGGGGTATTACTTCGTACCCATCTACATCGCCGACACGCTGAAAAAGGAGCTGCCGAGCAAGGCGTGTACCCGCGGAAAACCTTATGTGGAATGGAAAGAGATGGAGACCAAGGATTTCCAGTTTTCACTTTATCCCAACGACCTGATGCGCGTGACCCACAAAAACAAGCTGAAGCTGACAAAGGCGCAGAAGGAGAGTACGCTCCCCGACACATACGAAACCAAGCAGGAGCTGCTGTACTATATCAGTGCAGGAATTTCCGTTGCGGCCATTTCCTGCCGTACGCACGATGCCGCTTACGAGATAAAAAGCATGGGCATCAAGACCCTTGAAAAGCTGGAGAAATTCACCGTGGATGTGCTGGGCGAGTACCACAAGGTAGAACGGGAGCCCCGCATGGCCTTCAACAGAAAGTGAGGTTTTGTCATGGCTTTTCGGAACATTATCGTTGAAAGCCCTGCTGTCATCTCCCTGCGGAGGGAACAGTTGATCATCCGGACCGACAGTGACCACTCCGTGGCCATTGAGGATATTTCTGCGCTTTTGCTGGAAAGCCGCCAGACCACCATCACAACAGCCGCGCTGTCCCGCTTGGGACAGTGCGGCTGTGCCGTTTTTATCTGCGATGAAAAGCATCTGCCCTGCGCGGTCCTGACGCCGTATCAGCAGCACAGCCGGGGGTTGCCCGTTGTGCGGATGCAGATCGCCATGACAGAGCCGGCGAAAAAGCGCCTGTGGCAGAGCATCGTCAAAGCCAAGATCTTAAATCAGGCCATCTGCCTGCATTTGACCGGCCACGCCTCACAGGCGGAGGCCCTCCGCGCCATGGCGGAAAGGGTTCGTTCCGGCGACAGCGAAAATGTGGAGGCAGCCGCGGCGCAGCTCTATTTCCCCGTGCTGTTTGGGGAAGGCTTTACCCGCGGGGAGGACAACGGCATCAACGCGGAGCTGAACTACGGCTACGCGGTTTTGCGGGGGTGTATCGCGCGGCATCTGGCGGTATATGGTTTTCTCCCCTCACTTGGGCTGCACCACCGCAGCACGCTGAACGCCTTTAATCTGGCGGATGATCTGATCGAGCCGTTCCGCCCGGTAGTTGACCTTTTGGCAGCGCGCAGCATAACCGAGGACGAGGAATTGTCTTCCCCACAAAAAAGGCTCTTATTCAACTGCCTGAATCTGGATATTCTCTCCGGCAAACAGCATCACAGTGTGTCCTATGCCATAGAGCGGCTGGTGCAGAGCTTAAGCCGCTCTGCGGAACGGCCCGAAGCAGGTCTTTTACTGCCAACGCTGCTGGAAACAGAGCAGCACCGCTATGAATAAGTTTATGAGGATCATGGTGTTTTTTGACCTGCCTGTCAAAACGAAGGCACAGCGCAGGGAGGCCACCCGCTTCCGTAATTTCTTGTTGGCGGACGGATACCATATGCTGCAATACTCCGTCTATGCCCGGGTCTGCAACGGCATGGATGCGGTGGAAAAGCACCGCCAGCGCGTAAAGCAGAATTTGCCGGAGAACGGCGCGATCCGCCTGATGGTCATCACGGAGAAGCAGTACGAGGCGATTGATATACTTTTAGGAAAATTAACGGAGGCGGATGACAAATTTCAATGCGAGCAGCTTTCGATTTTTTGAAAGAAAAGTCGCTCAAGGCAATGCCTTGAGCGACTTTTCCGGTAGCCTATTATACCATACCAAGAACTACCAGGGAACTACAACAGGATAATCCACTTCCTGCACCGCCCGTGCATTATACCATACCAAGAACTACCAGGGAACTACAACCTCTACGGTGCGAGTTACCATACGCATTCTATTATACCATACCAAGAACTACCAGGGAACTACAACTACCCTGCTTGCCGGTGGCGGCGCGTTCTAATTATACCATACCAAGAACTACCAGGGAACTACAACCCGTCCCGATATTCAGAGGAATCACCGGGGATTATACCATACCAAGAACTACCAGGGAACTACAACCTCATACCATGAATCATAATCAGAGAAATCATTATACCATACCAAGAACTACCAGGGAACTACAACTATAGTTGGCTGGTATCGGCTTATTTTTACATTATACCATACCAAGAACTACCAGGGAACTACAACTGCGCATCACGCGCCCCTTGTACTCCTTGAATTATACCATACCAAGAACTACCAGGGAACTACAACATGATCTATCTGCGCTTTTCACATTGGCAAATTATACCATACCAAGAACTACCAGGGAACTACAACTGAAGATTTTCTGTCTGAATTGCTATTCAAATTATACCATACCAAGAACTACCAGGGAACTACAACTCTGTACGGACTTCAAGGCACTCAGGTCAAATTATACCATACCAAGAACTACCAGGGAACTACAACTGCGGCCTTCGGGGGAGGTGCCTGCCATCGATTATACCATACCAAGAACTACCAGGGAACTACAACTGGTGCCGTGATACATGACCAGCAGCCGGCCGTCCTCGTCACGAGCGAGGGACTTTGCGAAATACTCGGCCTGTCCTACGGTGAGCAGCGTACCCTGCGTGTCCGTGACCATCCGCTTCTCCCGCGGCGTGGACAGCTTGGACGGGTCGACCAGCTGGCTCTTGATCTGATAGGTCCCCGGATCCATCTCAACGTGCCCGGTAACAGGATCCACCGTCGTTTTGGGCGCCATGTGCTCGTCGATCATCTTCACAACCTTTTCGCCGAGCTTAATTATCTCATCGTCATCGTCGAAGCCATCGTCGTCGAAAGAGTATTCGTCGAGCTCCGTATCATCGAGATCAATGATGTCGTGGATATCCCCCTCCGGGTGTGTGACCTTCTCCGCGTTGGCCTCCTTGACCTTCGCGCTGACAATGGGCAGCTCACCGCCGTCCCAGTAGACCTGCCACCCCTCGTCCTTGTCGTCGCTGTTCAGCATGGACTCTATGTCGCCAGCCGGCGCGATCACCAGCGTAGATATCTCGCCGGTGGCGGCGTCCATGATGTCGAAGCCGTTGTCCGCAGTGGAGATTACCTCACTGACGCCCACCTTGTCATAGGCGTTGTGAATGGCGAACTTGGCCACCTCCGCAGACGGGAAGGTATTGGTCAGCAGGTAGTAGGACTCCACGTCCTTTGCCCCCTCAATCGGGTGGTCGTAGGCGGCGTCGAAGGCATCCAGCAGATCGGTCATGTGCGTCAGCTTATCACTGATGCCCTGAATCGCTTTCTTATCCTCCTTGGGAAGCGCCTCGTAGTCATCGGGGAGCATGGCGTATTCACGCGCATCCTTGATACGATAGATGGCCTTGTCGCTTTTCCCATACGCTTCGTCCAGCTGTGTGGCAAGCTCGCCGAGACCGCCTACGGACAGGTTGTCCGCGTTGTAGTACACAAGGCTCTTGTTGTTCATCGCCTTCTGCGCGAAGTAGGCCGGACTGCCCACAACGAAGGCTGTCTTGATGAAGTTGTCCAGCCGGGGCAAACCGCTGGTGCGGGAGTAGTCCACACCCTCGTTGGCCGGATGGCTGGGGTAAAGCGGCAGCTTCAGAACGCGGTTGTTGTTGGTGGGGTCCTTCATGTAGACCTCTACCATCTGCTCGGCGGACCGTTCTCTTGCCCGCTTGCGCCGTGCGATGATGTCCTTCTGTGCGGCGGTCAGATCCCGCCGCTTCATGGCCTCGTCATACTCCAGCGCGGCCATGCGCTTCTCGTTGGCCTTGCCCTTGTCGTCACCCTTCGTAATGAACAGCACGTTGTCATCGAAGTGCTCCATCACCTGCCGCAGCGTATCCAGTGTCAGGTCTGCCTCGTGGCCCACCAGTGCATGACCGGCGGACAGACCGAAGTGCAGGTCTGCCATGCCAATGGTCTTCATGGTGCTGGGACTGTGGGGCAGCGCCAGCGACACCGTGTTGAGATAGGACTTCGCGTCTGCCAGCTCGTCCCGCTTACCGTTCTTCAGCGCTTCCTTGTACTCCTCCAGCGCCTCCCGCAGATTGTCCAGCTGCTCATCCATGGAGTATCCGGCGTTCAGCATGGCACGCTCGTCCGCACCCTCGTTGATCCAGCTGTTAAAAGCGGATTGGACAGTTTTAGACATTCTGGTGAAGCTCTCTGCGTCGCTGCACCAGTTGCCCCGGTTCACACCGGCGTTCAGGTCGCACAGCAGCTCCTCATACACCCGCTTCATCACGTGCTTCTGGCTCTTGGTGTCCCGCCCGTACATCTTGATGTACGGCTCGTAGGCACTTCTAAAAGCGGAAAGACGCCCTTCCCCGGCCACAACGCTGGAGATCGCTGCTATCTGACTGTCTCGCAGCGCCGCATCCCGCTTGAAGATGATGTGCCCCAGCTCGTGCTCATACGTCTCCGTGGCGCTGCGCGTGCCGGTCAGAGATACGAATATCTCGTTGCCCCGCTGCGCGCCGTTGGCCTCCTTGCCGCTGGCCAGCGGGAACATATCTTTGATGAACCGCAGCTCCGGAGCCGCACCGCCCCGGGTGACCGTGGCATTTCTGGCCTTGAGGAGCCGCAGCTCACCCACCAGCTTTTCGCCCAGATACTTGGCGCCCTTGGCCTTCAGCGTGTAAATGGAAACACCCGGGCGTATCTCCTGCTGGAGGAACGCATCCGGGTGCTCTTCATATACAGTTTTGACGGCGGCGCGGTTTACTTCTGCTCGTCCTTTATCAGTCCGGCTTTGACGAACGCTGCGTGCAGGTCGTCGGCCATTTTCTTCGACTCCTCTTTTGAGAGTCTTGCTTCTTCCATCTCCGGCGACATCTTGTCCCCGTACTTGGCCTTCAGCTCCTCTTGCTGCTTCAGAAACGTTTCTACCAGACTCTCCGGTACGCTCACCGGCTGACCCAGATAGTCCGTCATCTCGTACATCCACTCGTCCGCGTACGGATCGTCCATCTCCTCGTCCGGCTCCGCGCTCATCAGCTCGTCTCTGTTCAGCTCGTCCTTCATACGCGGTGTCCTCCTTTACTGTGTCAGATTTCTTGGTGAGGGCGTCAAACAGCTTGCCCAAGTCGGACTTGGAATCCGGGAAGCCCTGCTCCTTGACCGCCTGAATGAAGGTGTCCCGGTCAACCTCGATAGCCTGACCGTTCACACCGGCAAGCTCCAGCGTCCTCGTACCATCAGTATACTCGTGAACGACGCCTTGCGCAAGATGGTTGAGCAAAGTTTCCTGCGCCGCTTTCTGGAGGCCCTCGTTCATCCGGGTCTCCGCCGTCTTACCGGCGCCCTTCTCCTTGAGACGCTGACGCAGTGAGGCAGTTGCCTCCTGACCCAGCGTCTCCTTGCCTCCCTGCGTCCGGAGCTTCTCCACCGTCGCGGCGTCCGGCAGCACACCGTTCACCATGTTCAGGATGGACATGGCCGCCGGACTGCTGCGCAGGAGGTTCTCGTCGTAGAACTTCACGTGCTCGTCGACGGCATACTGTGCCGCCGCCTGAAGGAACACGTCGTTGCTCTGACTGACCTGCGACTGGGTGGCATAGTAGCCGATGGCCTTGGCCATCTCCGCCGCCTGCGCCTCAGACACATGGAAGTCCTCCACCAGCTGCTGCTTTGCTTTCGCTGCGTTCGCGGCGGATTTGGTCTCCACCTCCGCCTGCGCCACGGCCTCTGCCACAGCCCGAAGCGTCGCGCCATCTGAGGTCTTGCCCGCCTTGGTGTTCTGCTTCAGGGTCTCCATGGCCTTGGTGATATTCTTGTTCACCTTCCCGGCCTGCTGCACCACGTCCAGCTCTACCGCCCGGTTCAGCAGCGCGGCAGACGACTCCGTATCAGAGTAGACCTGCGAGGCGATCTTGTTGGTGCGGACGGCGCTCTTGGTGCGGATGGTGTTCTGCACACTGCCGCCAATACCGCCAAGCACACCGCCGACGGCAAAGTCGTACAGGACGTTCTGCACGGCGTCGCCAAAGGAGTCGTATCCGTCCAGCAGCTTGCCCTCCTGATCCTTGAAGCCAAACGCAGCCGAGACGCTCCAGTTCAGGATATCCGACACGGCTTCTTCTGCACCTTCACCCACCATGTCCTTTGCCGTGCGCAGCGCCCACCGCTTGGCCTCGTTGGTGGTCATGGATTTAATGAGGTCGTCCAAGCCCTCATCCGCAAGGCCCTTACCGTAGATTTTCCCACCGAAGGCGTCAAACAAGCCCTCAGAAAGCATCTCAATGGCCGCGCCGGAGGCACCCTTGGCAAAGGTCTTTACGCCCTTCATACCCAGCACCTCGTCGTCCGACAGCCCGGCCTCGTGCGCTCCGTAGGCACTGTCACCAAACGCCCGAACACCGAGAGCAGACATACCGAGACCCGGCACGACCGCGTTCAGAAGGGCGTCACCGGCCAGCTGGGGGACCTGTGATACGGCGTCCAGCGCAAAGCTGCCCAGCCCACTGGTGCCCTTCTTGGCCTTCTCCAGCTTGGCCGCTGCGGACTTGGAGTGCTTCTCCGCGTCCTCGAACGCCTTCTGCTTCTGCTCCTCGCGCCGCTTCTTCCGCTGCTCGGTCAGCTTCTCGTATTCGGTCTCCCACGTCGTACCGTTCTCCCGGGCCAAGCTCATCGCCAGACCTATCTGACCAGCCCCGGCGCCCATGCTGGCGCCCATGCTGGGGTCGCCGTTCGTCGGTGAGAACAGGGCATCCACCTTTTTATACGCGGACAGTGTCGACTCTAAGCCGCTCGACAGTGCGTTCCAAGCACGAGACCAAAAGGGCTGGCTCTCCTTGTCTTCCTGCTCCTCCCGGAAGGTCTTGCTGTAATTGGGGTTCAGCGGCTCGTGGTGCAGGATACCCCTCTTGCCGGAGTCAAAGCGCTCCTCCAGCGACCGGTTATCCGTCCGGGTGTACTTACCCTCTGAGACCGTGCTGTTGAACTTCTTATTATTATACCATACCAAGAACTACCAGGGAACTACAACGCATTTTACAAAATTCTGTGTAAGAACCAGATTATACCATACCAAGAACTACCAGGGAACTACAACTCCTCTCCGGTGTGGTGATTTTCTATCTCTAATTATACCATACCAAGAACTACCAGGGAACTACAACCCTACGTGCGGCTCATCAATGCCGCCATGCATTATACCATACCAAGAACTACCAGGGAACTACAACGCTCATAGCCCAGACCTACGGAGATCAGCAATTATACCATACCAAGAACTACCAGCGCACACGCCACCGCATGTCGAAGCGGCATCCAACGGCGCAACCCTGTTGCGGCACAAAGACTTGCCGCTGTACAGACGCCACACCATCACAAAAGCGCGTGCGATACTCGCACGCGCTTTCTCGTAAACACGGAGGTCTATAACCGTACTTCGACCTCCGGGAAAAGTTTTCTCCCGCTGCCGGCGCCGTAGTTTCCTGATGCCCACAACTTTGAACAAGGGCTGCATAACCAATAACAAAAAGAATAACCCGCCTCCCTCGCAACATTGAACACAGTGGGAGACCATTGCTTTTCATAAAAACGGCGCAGACAGTGGAACGGAACGGTTTTTACTCCGCCAGCTCGAAGGTATCCCGCTGGTTCACGGCATCCAGCGCCAGCTGCGCCCGAGACAGCTCATCGGCAGTCTCTTCGTAGTCCGCCTCCACCGCGGCCAGATCGTAGTTGGCATAGGTGTAGTCGATGATGTTGGACTGCCGCCCGTACTGCTCCTCCACCCGTTCCTTGGGCAGCCGCGCCTTCATTTCCGCCAGCTTGTTCTTCCGCTGGGTGAGCTGGGGGATATAGACCAGCATCTCGTCGATGGTCATGTGGAAGTCAGGGATAACGTGGGTAGCGTTGAACACATTGATGGCGTGCTTTACCTTGCGGATACGCTGCTCCAGCTCCGCCAGCCGGTTCTGGGTGTCGGCATAGTCGTAGGCCGGGCGCACGGACTCCACATCCTCGCCCATGGCGGCGCAGAAATCCTTACTGCGGCTCTCCTTGTCCAGCAGGGCAGCGTGCTCACCGTTCAGCTTTTTCAGCAGCTTATTGGCCTGTGCAGAGGTGTATGTCATGGTCGTTCGTCCTTTCTCTTTTATAAATTTTCACTCTCATTATACATGATTTTGCGGCGCAAGTCCAGCAAAAGACGAGTGTATGCCCATCGTTCCGCCGTCTCCACCAAAATGTCGCTCCCGCGCCGTTCTCCCCCGCGTTCTCCAGACCGGACGTGGGGAGCTCGATACAAAAAAACCGTGCCCGGCCGGAGCCGGACACGGAATGAGGGGTAAACCCCATGGAAAAGACAAATTGTGCGGTTTGGTGCGCCTTACTTCATCTGCAGGCGGTTCTCGCTGTCCCAGCTGGTGATGTCCAGATTCCGGTACTGCCGGCGCAGACGGGTCAGCTCCTCGTTGTCACCGCCCAGCGCGGCAATGCGGTTCACCACAGCCAGATCGGCGGCGGACATGGGTGCGTCGCTGTCCGTACCACAAGCGGCGCAGTGATAGGTCTTCCCATCGTATGCTACATCGCTGCTGCCGCAGACAGCGCAGCGGATCGTTTTCGTTACCAGTGCCATAATTCGTTACCTCCATATATTTCAAATTTTCCTGTCGACAATAGAATCATAGCACAGGATTTATTATTTGTAAAACGCATTATTGTACTTGCAACTATGAGTAAATGTATGATAGAATAAACTCAGAAACGAGGTGAGCGCATGAGCATAACCAAATATCAGATGTTCCTGAAGACGGCGGCCTGCGGCAACTTCTCCAAGGCGGCGCAGGCGCTGAACTTCACCCAGTCCGGTGTCAGCCACGCGGTGCAGTCGCTGGAGGAGGAACTGGGCGTCACGCTGCTGAGCCGCAATCGGGGCGGCGTAGTGCTGACAGCGGATGGCCGGGCGCTGCTGCCTGAGATCGAAAAGCTGTGCGCCGCCCACCACGCGCTGATGCAGTCGGCAGCCAGCCTGCGGGGCATGGATGCCGGTCTTGTCAAGGTCGCCACCTTCTCCAGCGTGTCGGCCCAGTGGCTGG
>ULRD01007098.1_pt1 | contig 19932 bp, 18 predicted proteins | sample 1955181 | NCBI WGS metagenome assembly ULRD01 (sample SAMEA4835675, study PRJEB28245) | human gut metagenome | biome: gut microbiome; material: fecal sample | place: Denmark | collected 2008
TTATAGAAGATGAGTGAAGCATCTGTCTGATTGTCTATGCCTGTCGCGGTAAGGGTAAACGCGGAGCTGTCATAGCTCTTAGGGATCCGGATAGTGAGCACATCGCCGGTATCTCCCGTGTAGCCCGAAACAGTAGCGTCGGACGGCAGGTTGGAGCGGTCAAGGAGATAGCCTCCGGTACAGTTTATGAGGGTTACCGTAGTCGTTCCGACATAGTAGTCTCCGTCCTCCGTCAGCGTGATCGGGGAGAAGTTTACCGTATGCACGTATGTATCCTGAAGCCTTGCACAGTCCAGCAGATAGAGACACCAGTCGAACAGATCCTCATATCCGCTCACGGCGCAGAAATTACCGGCATACAGTCTGAGATTCATCCACTCAGGGACACCCTCGCAGCCTTGTTCGGCAAGCCAGAATCTCAGTGCGTTTGCCGTGGCATACCGTGCCTCATCCGCGGAGAATCCAGCATCATCGTTCGGGTAGCCATGCTCCAGAATTGCCTGCATCCCTCGAATGGTGACCTCATCGTAGTACTGCCAGCCGTTTGTTGAGGTATAACCGCTGTTGTTCGGCGAGTTATAGTTCGTCTGAATACAATAGGCAACGGCTCCGGTCTCATTGACATAGTGCGCGGGAGTGCCTATGCCATGCCATTCGCTTTTGCTGTTGTATCCGAGGAAATACGATGGCGAGTTTACTGTTGAGATCGTTACCCACTCCGCAAACGCAGTTATGGGCAAAATTGCGATAAAGATAAGAAGCACACAGAGCAGGGAAAATATGCGTCTGTGTATATAAGCGCTTTTTGTGACAGTGATGATCACGACCTCCTCCTTCTTTTTCTCTGCCGCTCATCCGCGGCAGCTTTCATGAGCTTCTTCTGGTACTTGCCGCACTGCGGCGGTGCGCGGTACGGTGCTTTGCATTTGTGGCGATTCTTTTTTCCCATGATGACCTCCCTCACATACTCATATTCGGTTCTTCAGGTTCCTGCTGCTCAATGGATGTATCCGGCAAAACTTCAAACTTGCCGTTTGTAATGTTGAGGATTTCGGGCTGAGCAAAAAGCTGAGAGTACTTCTCTATGTACTCCGGCGGCAGCGACGTGAAATCTTCTTCTCCGAGACCGACGATCATAAAGTTACCGGCAATATAGTCATAGAGATTGCCTGACTCATCGCGCAGCCCACGGTTGAACGGGAGTTGTTCAAGCTTGCCTTCTTCATTGCAGATGATTGCGGCGGGGTCATCGTAGGGCGAGATTGATTCTATGTACCCGCCGACCACCTGCTGCAAAGACTTGAGATCTGCGCCGATAGCAGCCTGATACGGAGCTTTGCCCGGCTCGACCATGAGCACGGTCAATGTAGATTTTTCATTTTCCATGTTTCCTCCTGATAATGCGGCAGCCGATGTATAACACCGGCTGCCATTGTTCTGAATTTTGACTTTTTTGGATTTTTGCTAACCTGTATTCGACACTACTTCCCCAGGTCGGGCGGACTACTGAACCGCAGCTGGCGCTGCGCACGGGAATTTCACCCCTCCGAGGATCTCTCCGAGCTGCCCCCATTGCCTGAAAGCTGTGGCTGGACAGGAGTACCTGCGTGAATGCAGTCATGGCGCGCGGCTTGCCAAGGCCGCTTTTGAATGGACTGACCCGCTCGTCACCTTATGGCCGTCGATTGATGCGGTTTCCCGCACAGGTGAGTTCTGGCGCATCCTTCATCTCGCTCGTGCATTCACTGATGTTATTCGTAGCCGGATATGACCGGTTGCCCCGGTGTTTGTCAAGGTACAAACCCGTTACGCTTAAAAGCAAAACAGGTGAAGGAAAAATCCCTTCACCTGTTAGCTCACAAAAACGCAAAAACACAAGGCACTATTTTATTTTTTTCTTCAAAATTTTAATTGCCCCCTCTATGGAGCACTGAATCGCCTGATATGTACAGTCATATTTCTGAGCAATCTCTTCATAGGTGAGGTTCTCAAAAAAGTACATTTTCAAACGAGCGCGAGGCGTTTTGGGAAGACATTCTATCTCCGCAAGCAACTGTTTCCGCTCTATCTCGTCTATGACGGTGCTTTCGATAGATTTTGGCGGAGCAAATACACGCTTCAGCAGCATTTCTTCGCTTAATTCATTTTTCTCGTAATGCCTCTCCTTTTCGTTATGTTGAGATACTTCTTCCAACTCGAACCGATCAAATTGCTCAAATAGCTCTTTGCTGATCTCAACTGTTTGAAGTACACCCAATCCATCAGTAAAGCTGACGGTATATTTCTTCGACTCTGTTATTTGTATTGTATATGGATAATCCTTATCTGTACGGCGCTTCGGCCTTTTGGTATCCATAGCTATCCTCCTTATTCTGAATTTTGAAAAAATCAAAATTCAGAACGGGAGGTGCGCGGATAGGCGGTATAATGCAAAAACTCCCGGCATGGCAAAGCCATCCGGGAGAAAAGCAAAATTTATATAATATTAATAATGGTCCATGTTCAACGTTTGCTAATAAAGCTATTTGATGAAAGCCAGTCTTTATTACGCAAGCCATCAACGATTTATCAAACGATTACAGAACTCATAACAAGTTCCCATCAAGTCAAAAACTACATATCCCATTGCTGAAGCATACGGAAAAGCGCATAGGGAGAAATGGCTTCATCAACTGATGCCCCATATGCCGCCCGCAAAAAGATATATGTTCAATCGAAGTAAAATCACTGATGGAGCACTTTACTCAGCAGGAATTATGCTAAACGCTTAGCGTGGAAAGCAAGCTTTTAGTTTACTAAAGGAATGTGATAGTTATTCCAGCGTTGTCAGAAACTGTTTGAGTCTTTCTCTGCTCCTCGGAGTACACTTATATACACCAGCGCATTCCAGTACCTTTTCAAATACAAGTCCAATCTCTTCCTTAATAACAGACTCAGCAGTGTCTTGACTCCATTCTGGGTGTCGCGTCAGAAACTCCTCCGCCCAGTCGGCGTGCTTTTGTAAAGTCTCACTCTCACGAATGTCCCATCCATTCAGAAGAGCTTCTTTTAATTGCTGCATCTCGTTTTTAAGTCTGCCTGGAAGAATTGCCAACCCCATAACCTCAATTAGCCCGATGTTTTCTCTTTTTATATGATGTAACTCCTCGTGAGGATGATATTCGCCCAAAGGGTGTTCCAAAGTAGTGATATTGTTGCGTAATACTAAATCTAGTTCATATTTTCCTCTATTCATGCGTGCGATAGGGGTGATTGTGTTATGCTTCTCTCCGTTTGTCTCAGCAAAAATCATGGCACTCTCATCGGTATAAACTCGCCATTTATCAAGAATTTTTGCAGATAATCTGCACACCGCGTCTTTGTCTGAACTGTTAAGGCGAAGAACCGTCATGGGGTAATGAAGCACAGCGCAGTCCACATTTTCAAATCCAGGGACAGTAAAAGTAAATTCCGTTAAAGCTTTTTCCATCGGAAACACATGGCAACCGCCCTGGAAATGTTCGTGTGAAAGGATACTGCCACCTACAATGGGAAGATCAGCGTTGGAGCCAACAAAGTAGTGAGGAAACTGCTCAACGAAAGAGAACAACTTGTAAAACACCGTCTTGTCGATAACCATGGGAATATGCTCGGCATTTAATACAATGCAGTGTTCATTGTAGTATACATAGGGAGAATACTGAAAACCCCATTTTTCACCGCAAACATCTATTGGTATAATGCGGTGATTTTCTCTCGCTGGGTGGTTAAGTGTTCCTGCATAGCCTTCATTTTCCACGCAAAGCTGACACTTTGGATAGCCAAATGACTTTTTCAGTTTGGCCGCTGCAATATCCCGTGGATCTTTCTCCGGTTTGGAAAGATTAATGCTGATTTCCAATTCTCCATATTTCCCTGTATATGTCCAGTGCATATCCTTTGTGATTCTGTCACAACGTATGTAATTGCAATCCTGTGAGAACTTGTAGAAGTAATCGGTCGCTGCTTTTGGACTCGCTGCGTATAAACGCCGAAACTCTTTAACTACTGTAGAAGGCTTTGGCGTAATGGCATCCATAAGAAGCGTGTCAAAAAGATCTCGCTGGGTCACAGTATTTTTTATTACCCCTTTTTCGACTGCAAAATCACAAAGAATTTCTAGGCAAGCTGGGAAGTCCATGTATTCTTCACTATCTTCATATGCTTCCAACCCCATTTCGCGCAGAAGCGTGTTTACAGCGTATGTCTTATCCATTTCGTCCATAAGCCCAGAACTAATACCGTAGTTAACCAAAGAGCCGATGGCAGCACAGCAAGCCTTTCTTGTAATCATTTCATTCCTCTCTTATCCCGCCTTCGCGGCGTATATTCAGCACGTGGCAAGAATTATCGCCCAAATAGCAATTTATTTTTGTTTTAAAGCTATTTAACATATCGTTAGGTACAAAAGCCTGAATGGTTCCAGCAAAACCACCACCATGTACACGACAGGCACCTTGCCCGTCTAAGAATTTTTTGCATAGTGCCAACGCTATTGCCAAGTCCTGATGCGTAGTGCATCCAGTAGGAACTACATTCTGCAAATATGTCCAAGAAGAACGCCCTGAATCGTTCACCAAGTCAAGGAAACTATTGAACTTGCCTTTTTCCAAAGCTTCAACCTGTGCTGACACTCTCTTGTTTTCGTCAAAGATATGCATTGCCCGAATCACCGCTCTATCACCTGCTTTTTTTCTCACAGATGTCATGTTGGCGTAAAATGCACCTTCGTCTACATCACGAAGAAACTTCTTTTCAAAGAAACCACAAACAGATTTGAGTTCTTCTGTAATTGCGGCATATTCGTCGGTCAGGTTGGCATGGTCAGCACCACTGTCAATAATACAAAGACTGTGGTCAAAAGTATTAAAATCTACATCCAAGGGTTTAACGACAGGCATAGTAACATCCGCGAAATCGACTGCGAGAAGGTTGCCAACAGAAGAGGCAAGCTGATCCATGAGACCAGATGGCTTTCCAAAATACACATTTTCGGCGTACTGACCGACTTTGGCAATCTCAATTGGAGTAAGGCCGCAATGGTCAAGCTCATTAATAATAGTACCAATAAGCACTTCAAAAGCCGCCGATGAGCTTAAGCCACTGCCAGACAGAACAGTCGATGCAATGTAAGCGTCAAAGCCAGTTATGCAGTGCCCTAACTGCACAATTCCCGCCGCAACACCTTTTGCAAGCGCGGCTGTAGTGCCATACTCTTCGGTCGATAATTCAAGGTGCTTTAAATCCACTTCAAAATAGTCGTAACCTTCGGACTTGATGCGGATAACGTTGTTCTGGTTTTTACAGACTGCAGCTTTTGTGTCGAGGTTAATAGCTGCCGCTAAGATTTTCCCATGTTGATGGTCGGTGTGGTTGCCGCCTATTTCGGTTCGTCCTGGAGCAGAGAAACAATATTGCTTCCCTGTACTGCCGAATGTTGTTCTATGATTTCTTTTTAGCTCATTTATATCCATAAAAGTTCGCGTTTCCTTTACTATAGCAATAGCCGGGATTAAGTATCCCGGCTATATGTGTAGTTTAATAATAATGATATATCAATTCCATAACAGTCTTAATATGGAATCAGATTTTCTTTCTGCTCCCATCGACAACATAGTTTGAACCTGACACAAAACTTGCTTCATCGCTTGCAAGGAAACAGATCACATTCGCACATTCAGTTGGCGTACCAGACCTGTTCATATAAGACAGTTCAGGCAGCTCATTGTATGTATTAATATTACCAGGAGAAACGGCGTTTACGGTTATGTTGTACTCCCCAACCTCTCTTGCAAGACCAGTTGTAAAAGCGATTATAGCGCCTTTGGTAAGAGAATAGTCCAGCATATCCCGTATTCCGTAAATACCTGCAACTGAAGCAATATTTATAATCCTGCCCCAACGCCGTTCAATCATCTGCGGCAGGACCTCATGCGTCGGGTACAAAGTACCGTAGATATTTACATCAATCTTCTTTTTCCATATGTCGCTGGTTTGGTTGATAAACGGAGCCTTGTCTTCCATATATATTCCGGCGTTATTTATCAGAATATCAATCTTTCCCATTCTTTCAGTTGCATCTGCAACCATTTGCCTAACCGAAAGCTCATCGGAGACATCGCACTTATAAGTACAGATTTTGTCATGATATTCATCAACCAGCTCTTTGAGGACCTGTTCATTTCTGCCGGTTGCAATCACTTTACCGCCGTTGGCAATGATTATCTCGGTCGCAGCTCTGCCAATCCCTCTGGTAGCCCCGGTAATCATTGCGACTTTTCCTGAAAAATTCATATATACCTCCATCAATTATAGACTAAATTAGGAACGAGTAATGACAACTCAGGAATAAATGTAAGTAGGATTAGGATAAAAATCATTATTCCGATAAATGGCATGGCAGCTTTCGCCAACCTTCCAATTGGAATGTTCAAAAGTCCGGCAACCTGATACAAAACGCCACCAAAAGGCGGTGTCATATTTCCTATGCCTATATTGAAGATGAAAACTAGGCCAAAATGTATTGGATCAATCCCCAAAGAAATTGCGACTGGCATAAGAAGCGGGGAAAGAATCAGTATAGGCGCGCTACCTTCCATAAACATACCAATGAAGAGTAGCGTTATATTAACGATAACCAAGAATGCGTATTTGCTAAGGTTTGCATTAATAATCATTTGCGAGATTGCATGAGGAATTCTCAGATATGTCATGAAATATCCGAGCGCATTGCACGCGCATACCAGCGACATAATCGTTGCCGTTCCAAGGACAGATTCCTTAACGATAGGCCATATATGCTTCCACTTCAGTTCCTTGTATATAAATACGCCAACGACCAGTGAGTAAACAGCACAGATCGCACCTGCCTCGGTTGCTGTGAATGCTCCTAACCGGAGAGCGAGAATAAGCCCGAATGGCATCAGTATTGCCCAGATACCGTCAATTACCAGCTTTCCAATTTCCTTTGCAGATGCCATCTTTGCGCGGCTTCCCTTGTACCCATGCTTTTTTGCATACCACGCAACATAAATCATCATAAACACCATGCAAAGCAGACCGGGGATATAACCGGCGCAAAGGAGACGTCCTACTGATATTTGAGTAGTAAACGCAAAAATTATTAGGCCCATGCCGGGAGGAATAATAGGCGTGATCAATGATGATGCCAGAGTAACTGCTGCACTAAAATCTTTGTCGTATCCGCGCTTTTCCATCTCAGGAACCAGTATCTTGCATTCCATTGCAGCATCGGCAGCAGCAGAACCAGAAATACCGCCCATTAAAACAGATAGAACAACGTTTACATGCCCCAGACCCCCCGGCAAATGACCGACCAATCCATCTGCAAGATCCATCAGTCTTTTGGAAATACCTGAGTAATTCATTATGCAACCAGCTGTAATAAAAAATGGAATCGCAAGATATGACGAGTTTTCAGTCATGGCGATCATGCGCTGAGCAACCAGTTGCGCAGGTAAACCAGGCTCTAGGAACAGGAAAAACGGGAGCGTTCCGCCGACTATAGATAACCACATGGGAACTCCCATTATAGCTAGCCCTAAAATAAGCCCTATCGTAATTATGGCCACACTATTCATTCGTTTTCTCCATTGTGAATATGTTAGTAGTTGGTGTAATAATTTTTTATTACATTTATGATTCCTTTGTGATGAGGTTTTTTACTTTTTTTATGAATATTTCGATTTGGTAGATAAACATCAGAGAAAGGCCAGCCGCCATTCCCAAGTCGAACCACTTGTACGAAATGCGCATTGCCGTCATAATCTTCGTTCCTACATTTGCAGTTAATACCCAAGCAAGGTACGCAAGAACAGCGATAAGAACGAGTGAAATAAAGGCAATAATTACATCCAAAACCTTTTTCCCTTTCGGCGGAAGCACATTCGATATAAGCTCCAATCCGTAGTGCATTCCTCTTCTGCAAGCTGCAGCCGCGCCAAAAAATACAGTATACGCGAAGCAAATTGCAACTACTTCATCAGTCCAAACAAATGTTCGAGAGAAAAAGTAGCGGCCAATACCATTAATAGTAGTGATAAAAATTCCGCTGAAGAGAGTTATTCCTGCAACCAATTCCGGAAAATTAGTCAGTACAAATTTCATTTTCGCTTTCATGTTAGGCTCTCCTTTTTCGATAATCGAGCGCAACAACTGTTAAATTGTAAGCAGATGTTTGCTTAGGTCTAAGTCGAAACCACATTAGCCAACCTTTTTAAGATTGGTCAATGTGGTTTCTTTTAGGCACATTCCGTAGTGCGCCCCGTGAATTCAGCTATCAGCCTTCAACTGCCGCACGAATATCATCGTATACGGAAGTTGCAATGCCGAGTTTCTCAAAGAGAGCAGGCACAAATGCTGCAAAGGTAGATTTGTCGGGTTCGGTAACTTCAACACCGGCTTCTTTGAACTTTGCAATATAGGACTCCTCATTTTCCATTGCGGCATCCGTCGCGTCCCTCAGGCCTTCAGAAAGTGCCTCAGAAAGGACTTTCTGAACATCTGCGGGGATTTTATTCCAAATGTCATTGTTGATTATGAGCGCGCAAGGGGTCACGAAGTGTCCGGACAGGCACAGATAATCGCACACTTCATAGAAGCTTCCGTTCCAGAGCGCTTCCAGATTTGCTTCGCAAGCATCAAACGTACCGGTCTGAAGCAGAGAGTAGTTATCGCCCCAAGTAGAAGTGGTAGGCGTTCCGCCCATTACTTCGATAAAGCCCTGAGCTGCAGCGGAGGGACCCATGCGGACGATCATGCCCTTAATAGAAGATGCATCAGCAATCGGTTTTGTGCTTATGAAGTGACGATATCCGTTCGCACCAAGAGCTATTGTGTGAATACCAGCATTGGCAAACTCGCTCTGCATATTCTCCATCCACTGAGAATTGGCAAGATCATAGACTTCATAAATGTCGTTAAAAATGTAAGGGAACGATGCCGGTGCGAAGTCAGAGACTATATCGCCAAGCTGGTCAAACCCAACAGACTCAATAATAGGTGCACCTGCAAAAACGGATTCCTCAACGTCGGTAATAGAACCGAGCTGATTGTCGGGAAAAATTTCAAAGGTATATGCCCCACCAGTGTACTCAGTAACTTTTTCAAGTGCAGCGGTAACGGCGACGACGACAGCGCTATTTCCTCCCTCAGAGCAGGAGTATTTAAAAGCCATGGGTTCATAGGTCGTGCCCTCCGCAGCAGGTGCGGTCTCCGTTGCGGAAGCAGCAGGTGTGGTTGCAGTCTGTGCTGTACCGCATGCGCATACGCTAAATGCCATAACCAGAACGAGAATCAATGCTAATGTTTTTTTCATGTCTGTACCTCTTTCTTTCATTATTGTACCGATTGGACAGCCTTGCTCTGTAACCCCCGCCTCTGAAAAAGCTGCAGGTACAAGAGACTGCCGTCCTAAGCATTTATAGAGTATACGGCAAGATAAGATTTGTAAATTATCGTTGCGCTACGATTTGCGTTTTTTGATACTTATATTATTTTGAGCTTTTATTTTCATTAGCAATATTATATGATATGATTGCTAATATGAGTAAGGGGGGACTTCTTATGAACTATGACTTTTCTAATATTACTATTGCTGATATCTCAAAAGTGGTTTCTGTAATGCTCCATCCGGGGTCGAAAATGGATATGCCAAACAGAGAGTCAGAGGGACTAATAATTGCGTTAAGCGGGACATTAAAATACTTTTATTCTGGAGTGGAATACACTTCTGATCCGTCTCATGTTCTTTTGCTGTCTAAGGGAATAAGCTACAATTTTATAAGTGTGACTGATAGCGTAAGCATAGTGATAAATTTTTCAACTGTCTCTCCACTGCCGTTTTACGGCGTAGAGCGCTTTGAAGCAGATCTTAGAAATATGGCAAACCGAGTAGAAAACAATTGGGCATTTAAAAAGCCTTCTTACAGGCTGAAGTGCATGGAGGAGCTGTATTCATTCTTTATCAAGCACAACGAGGAGTCTGCCTACATTCCCAGCAATGTCCTGACCCAGATTGGACCGTCTATAAGATATCTCGAAGCTCACTATACGGACTCAGATATTAACAATGATGATCTTGCTTCGCTTTCGGGAGTTAGCACAGTCTATTTCAGGAAACTATTTACCAAAAGTTACGGCATATCTCCGATGCGTTATATAAAGATCAAGAGAATTGAAAAAGCAAAATCCATTTTAGAGAGTCCATATTTTACATCTATCTCTGATGTAGCAGAGGCGTGCGGATTTAACTCGGTTTACTATTTTAGCTGCGCATTTAAACAGGAAACCTCTTGCTCCCCGTCCGAATACAGAATGTTAGCTAGGAACAAAGAGCATTGCACATTTTAGTATCAAATTTTATAAATTGTATCTCAGTGTCCATTTATTATATTTGATATTAGAAATACAATGGTGTCTACGTACAATACGCATTTCATGGCGGAACGGAAAGGAGCAATTGCATGAGATTCAAAAATAAAGTTGCGGTTATAACAGGTGCATCAACCGGTATCGGCTATCTCACCGCAGAAAGCTTGGCGAAAGAGGGAGCTGTCGTTGCGCTGCTGGGAACTAAGCAAGCAACAATTAATGAGGCTGCCAAACGAATAAGTAGTCAAGGTTTCGACGCACTTGGGTATGAGGTTGATGTAAGGGATTATAGCAAAGTAAGCGCATGCATTGATGATTTGATTGCAAAATATGGTCATATTGACATACTTGTCAACTGTGCCGGTGGCGCATCTATACGCGTATTCAACCGTACTGAGCCTTTCCACGAGATGCCGATTGAGTTTCTGGACTGGGGCATTGATGTAAACTTAAAAGGCCCCTTGCATATGGCCCATGCCGTTATAGGTCATATGATAGAGCAAAAGTGCGGCGTTATCATCAATATTGGCTCAATTGATGGCCAGACTGGAGGGGCTGCAATAGATTACAGTGCCGCAAAAAGCGGTGTGATGAATGGCTTGACAAAATCACTTGCGCTTTATGGCGCTCCACATGGTGTGCGGTGTTGTTGTGTTTCTCCGGGGCCGGTTCTTACACGCCCGGCAATGGCAAAGATGAGAACTCCGCTGGGACGCGCAGCAGAAACTCATGAAGTTGTTGATCTTATTCTATATCTTTGCTCTGATCAGGCTGCATTCATTACTGGATCAAACTATCTGATTGATGGCGGCAGAAGCTGCGGGGCGCAAAATTAACTAGTTAAATTGATACCATATCGTATCATCTCGAAGGGAGTTATTTATGGCAAGTTTCCTCTCAAACAATAAATCAATTCTTACCGTTATGCTCCAGTGCGAGGAGCCAGATTTGGCAGTAAAAAGGATTCGCAATGCACTATGTACAGGAGGAGAAGCGTTCGGATTACAAGTTGAATCGTTAAAGCCGGAATATCATTCTGAGGCCGTCTACAAAAGAATTGTAGATGAGGCTAAAGGATGCCCGACATACTTTACAAATTATAGGTTTGATCATAACACAGGCAAAACTGACTATGAGTTAGCTGACGAACTCTTAACCATGGCTTCTTCGGGTGCAACCCTTTGTGATATTATGGGGGATATGTTTGATATACAACCGGATCAGGTCGCGGTTGATCCTTCGGCAATCAAGATGCAAGAGGACCTCATCGAGAAGATCCATGCAAGGGGTTCGGAAGTCTTGATGAGCTCTCATGTTATGAAATTCACTTCTGCCGAAAGAGTTCTTGAAATTGCAAGAGAGCATATTCGGCGTGGCGCAGACATTAGCAAGATTGTTGTATCTGCCAATAGTATTGAAGAAGAAATTGAAAATCTAAGGATAAACAATTTGCTTAAAGAACAGTTGGGCGCACCGTTCCTTTTTCTTTCACAAGGTGAAAATTCCATACATAGGAGATTGTGCGCCAAGCTTGGGTGCTGCATGACTCTTTGTGTTTATGAGCATGATGCTCTATCAACTATTGCCCAGCCGCTTCTGTCAGTTGCTAAAGAAATTCGGGACAATCTTGGATTCTAAATCGGGAGATAATATGAAGTACGAACATCTTTTTAGTCCCCTGAAAATTAAGACAATGACTCTTCGCAATCGAGTTATGATGACTCCTATGGGGACAAACTTGGCAAATCCGGACGGAAGCATTTCACCGGAACATAAAAACTATTACAGACTCCGCGCTAAGGGTGGTGTGGGACTCATTGTTGTAGAAAACGTCTGTGTTTCATTTCCGCTCGGCTCAAACGGCACTACCCAACTTCGTCTGGATCACGATAGTTTTATTCCGCATATGTACGAGCTTACCGAGATGGTCCACGCATGGGGTGCTAAGATTTCCATTCAGATTAATCATGCCGGGGCCGCAGCGATACCTTCACGTATAGGCTGTCAAGCCGTTTCCGCCTCCGATATTCCCTGTAAGCGAGGCGGTTTCATCCCCCGTCCCCTTACTACAGAAGAAGTTTATGACTTGATACAGAAATATGCCGACGCTTCAAAGCGCGCCCAGATGGCAGGTTTTGACTCAGTTGAGATTCACGCTGGTCACAGTTACCTGATCAACCAGTTCATCTCTCCACTCACCAACCATCGCACCGACGAATTTGGTGGTAGTCCAGAGAATCGTGCTCGCTTTCTGAAGCTCATTCTTGAAGAAACTCGGAAACGCGTCGGTAACAGCTTCCCTATAATGATACGTATTTCCGCAGATGAGTTTCTTCCAGGTGGCAACTCTATCGGTAACACGCTGGATTGGTTGCCTTATGTGGATGAATATGTTGATCTCTACAATGTTTCCGCAGGACTGAATGACTCTATGGAGCTGATGATAGACAAAGGGTACTTGCCAGACGGCTGGAAACGTTACCTATCCAAGGCTGTCAAAGAGAATACCGGCAAACCAGTCATTATTTCCGGCAATATTCGCGACCCCAAAGTTGCTGAGGACATTGTTGCTTCTGGTGATGCTGACATTGTGGCCATGGGCAGAAGCTTTATTGCTGACCCTGAATGGTGCAATAAGGTGATGGAAAATCGTGAGAGTGAAATTCGCAAATGTATTTCCTGCGGCATTGGATGTGTCGGAAATAGAATGGTTCATAACCGTCCAATACGTTGCACAATAAATCCCGCTGTAACCGTGGGCGATGCGTATAAGGAGACAAAGGTTGCCAAGCCATGTAAGGTGGTCGTTATCGGAGCTGGTGCTGCCGGTTTGGAAACTGCCTGCACCTGCGCGGAAGTAGGATGTGATGTGACTCTTATTGAGCAGAGCGATCATCTCGGGGGAAGGGCAGCTTTCATCTGCAATTTGCCCGAGAAGTTCCGTATAAAGGATCTTGTCACATATATGGAAAATCGCGTGAATAGATTGCCGAATCTTAAAGTGCTGCTCAACACTGCTGCAACAACGGAAATTGTTTCCGCAGAGAAGCCGGACCTCGTTGTCTGTGCCACTGGGTCAAAAATCCTCACACCGGATATTCCCGGCCTTTTGGATAATCTCGCAAAAGGCAATATAATGACTGCCGATGAAGTTATTGAAAAGGCAATCGATACAACATACGACATGGACATGACTGGCAAGAAATGCGTTGTTATAGGCGGAGGTGCCACTGGGCTCGATTTGGTGGAATTTTTTGCAAACAAAGGCGCAGATGTCTCCGTAGTCGAAATGGCTCCTATCCTAGGAAACGGTATTGACCTTGTCTCCCGTGTTTCCATTACAAACATTATGCGCGAAAAAAATGTGCAGCAGCTTGTGAACACTAAGTTGCTGGAGGTAAAGGAGCATAGTTTCCTCACCGACAAGGGAGAGTTGCCGTTCGACTATGGCTGTGTATGTCTGGGGCTCAAGTCCTACAATCCGCTTGCTGAGGAGATGGCATGTATTGCATCAACAGTTTCCGTTGGTGACGCCAAACTTGCTCCTAGGCAAATCATTGACGGTATTTCCGACGGCAGGCAGATTCTCAACACGCTCGAAACTATGGGGTTCAGACCTCAGAATTAAGCACAGATCATAGCATCAGTAGCGTAAAGTGACAGCAAATCCAATTTTTCGGAGTTGCTGTCACTTTTCTGATAATTTCTTCTTTCTGCACTAACTCTTAGAGTATTCCCTTCAAGGCGGTCCATTGTGAACCGGGGCTGGGTGCAGTGCATAGGCGCAGTAGCCCCTTGGCGGAAAACTCAAAGGTCAATTATCGACAAGCACATACAAATTTGAAGAACGGCTGCCGCTTTCTCTATATCGCGGCAACCGTCGTATATATCCGTGCTGCTCCAAATCATGAAGTGCCCTTTTTACCGTGGAGCGGGAGCAGTTGAGTTCGGCAGCAATGGTGTTGATCCCCGGCCAGCACTTGCGCTCTTTGTCTGACCGGTCACGCAGATACATATACACCGTCTTTGCCCGGACGGGTAAGCTGTTGTCAGAGTATATCGTAGAAAAGTAGCTCATGAATAATCCTCCTTGTTCGGAACATGAAGAGATTCCGGCTTACCCTCAACGGCCTGCTCCCGCGCAGGTGTCTCACGCCGCACTCTGCTGCGAGGACGTTCCAATGACTCTTTCGGAGGGTACTTCTTCATTATGCTCCGTATCAGCTCATCGCGGTCGGCGTATGCTATCTTACGGTTGGCGCGCTCTTCTATTTGGTACGGCTCATCAAAGGTTATGCCCCAGTCGAGAAACAGCCTCAGCTTTACTTGCATAGGATGTTTGCCGGTTTTCATTACCACGAACGTACCTTTGGGTATTGCTTTCAGCTCATCCGCCGTCATGAGCGGGCGCTCCATCATTTGCAGGCTCTCACTCGGATTATCTTTGCTCCGACTCACCGAGCCGGACAGAACCGTTCTGCTGCCAAGAGCTTTTGAGAGAACTTCCGCCGTCTGTGAGTTCGGCGCGAAGCCGCCGAAAATCGTGTCCTGCACGTTGTCCACGATGATCTCCGCACCCTCCTTGCTGTAATTCTTCTCAAGCTGCGCAAGTGCCTGAATTATTGGCACAAGCGTCAAGCGGCGTGATCGTCCGGCGCTGAACAGTGGGAGAATATCAAAGGCGGGCATTGTGCCAAGCTCATCGCAGAAGAACACAACACGGTTTTGCAGCTTGCCGCCGTGTTCGTCCGCAACAGAGAACAGCTCGCGTGAGAGGTTTTGTATCATCAGTCCTGCCATGAAATTTTTTGTGCTATCCTCTTCGGGAAGTATAAAGAAGATAGCGGACTTCTTTGATGCGAAGCTCTCAGCGTCCATGCTGCTGTCAAAGCAGATGATCTGCTCAAGCTCCGAGTCCAGAAACGCATTCAGCCGCGACAGCACCGTGGACATTACTGACGCCATAGCTTGTTCGGATGAATTCAGCGCAGCCCCGGCAAACCACTTCGCTTTATGCTCCGGCGGCAGTCTGCCCATCAGCATTTGAAACTGCGTCTTTCCTTTTACGCCTGACGGTTCGAGCAGCTCCTGCACAAGCTTGAACACCGAGACTATATGCCGCTTCTCCGGCTCACCGGCAGCGGGTGGGAGAAACTCGGAAAGCAGCAGAATTACAGAGCATAACAAGCCCTCTGCCGCTTCATAAAAATACGCGTTCTGCCCGCGGTTTGAATCATCACCGCTTGGGTTAACGATAGTTCTAGCAATAATCTTCGCGTACTTTTCCGCTTTGGCTTTTGCCGCAATGTTCGATTCATCGGCTAACGCCATATCCATATACCTGTTTATGAGTGTCAGCAGATTGCTCCCGTCAGAGCGTGTAGGGTTGCGCAGGTCGATGACAGACACATTGTAGCCATAGTATCTTTTCGCTATCGTTGCATAGTTGCGAGCGAGGTCACCTTTGGTATCACTGGCAAAGAAACTCATTCCGCTTGCACAGGCGTATTCAAGATTTGGGTACAGAAAGTATGCTGTCTTGCCGACACCGGATGCACCGATCATAAGGCAATGTACATCGTCGCTGTCCACCAGCGCTGTGACCTTGCCTTTCTTTCCTCTGCTGCCAAGCACAAGCCCCTGTTCCGTGGGCAGGTTCTTACCCTCGCGCCAAGAAGATACGTCGAATGGGACGAGCGCGAAAGTTTTGCGTATCTCACTCTCGGTCGCCCAGCGAGCTGTGCCGTGCTGGCCGTCGCCGACGGTCTTGGACTTGATGTTGCCAAGGGTGTAGTTGCTTGAGAGCATAGCCAGCCCGCCGATCACGGCAAAGCCTACTCCCGCAACTATAAGGAGAGTCCAGAGGTTTGAGTCCATTCCTGTGCCTCCCTTCGCAGATCGTCGTTCCAGTCCTTAAGTGTTGGTACGACGATCTCAACATATACGCCTCGCTCAGATAATTCAGCCTCCATGCGCTGTGCGGCTTTCTGCCCGGCAGAGTCATTGTCCAGACAGAGGTACACACTGTCGATGTCCTGACGGCGGAGCTGCTCCAGCACAGGCTGAATACTTGTGCCGCAGCAAGCGACGTAGCTGTGAGACTGCCAGTCGGAGGGGTACATTGAAATATAGGATAACAAATCTATGGGAGCCTCAAAGACATAGAGGCTCCCATCTGTACCTGTATAATTAAAACTGTGCTTCGGGTCACTGCCCTCAACGTTCTGACGAAACGATTTGCCCTCGCTGTTCGTGCTGCGCTTATGAGCATGGCGAGCTGTGCCGTCAGAATCCACACCGACGAATACGGCGTTGTGGTACTCCGCATCCTCGTATATAAGATGCTCTTTTGCAAAGGCGGAGATAACATCGCGGTCTATACCGCGTGTCTTGCAGAGGTAAGCAAATACACGGTGCATATTCTTGTTGCCTGGCGGCAGAACGAATGGCTTCACGTCAATTTGTTTTTCCGAATGCGTAGGATAAGCAACACCCAGCTCGCCTCCGAGCAGCGTGGACACGGCCTCGGCATAACCGACGCCGTAGTGCCGCTGGACGAAGCTGATTGCTGTGCCGCCTTTTTCCTCGGCATGGTCGTACCACTCATTGCCGCGTATAGTCACGCTGTGGTCGCTGGCAAGGCGCTTGTCCCTGCCGGATGAAATAAGCCTTTCTCCACGACCGCGGAGAAAGGCTTCGAGGTCAACAGAAGCAGCGCGCTGCTTCTGCTCGTCTGTAAAATGTATGTAGGTTAAGTTGATCACCCCTTTGCACTATTATATATCCTTGTCCCAGAGATATTTCTGCCGCAGATAGTCGGCGTGCTCTGGCGTTATTGCGCTATCGTTTATCTGCGCAATGTTGATGCTGCCGTACAGCTCACCCCATAGGCAGTCCATGAGCGTCGAGCCATTTTCCAGTCCGTCCTTGAATGCGTCGAGATCATGCTGGAGATACACCGGCAGGTCATGCTCATATAAGCGCTCACGTTCTTCTCTGCTTAACTCCTCGTATGGCGGCAGTTGTCGAGCTTTCATTTTCACCACTCCTTCTTGAGCAACACATTATACCCAAACATACCGAAATAGCAACTGAAACTAATATGCGGGCTTCGGATAATTTGCAGGCTCCTCATGATCGTCCTCACGATGACCGAGCGCAATCTTCCACTCCTGCAATTCTTTGCGCCGCTTTCTGTCAAGCTGCAAGCCACGGTAACCGGAAGAACTGACATTATCTCGGAAGATGTTGCCCATGTGATGCAGCATACGAATCATGCACGCGGCGACAGATTCGGGTGGCGGAGTACGATGTTCTGGTACAGACGAAGCGCTTTCAGGTTCAGTCTGCTGTAATTGCCCCATCATCTGCACGACCTCACGGATGACCATATTTCGCACTGTCTTGAACTCTTTCTGCTGAGAGAGCGGCACACGCTCCGGTTTTGCTTTCGAGTAAAAGCTGAACACCTCATCGCGCATATCCTGCCAAAGCGAATACGCTTCCGCCACACGCTCGTCGCTCGCAAGCTCGTCAACGATAGCGTCGACTATGCGCTTAGTCGCTGGCGGTAGATAGCCGTATACCTTCTTACCGGAGTAGTTTTGCAGACGCTCAGCAAGCTCAGTGATGAGTAATTCAAGCTTCGGATTGCTCATCTCACCATCCTGCATTTTCTGAATCAACGACTCCATGACCGCCAGCGCATTTTCTTGAAGCTGGTCTCTATACGCCGTCTGCTGAACATAGATATTCTTCAAGTCATCCTTGAAAATCTGCCGCGTGAGTGCAGAACGCAATTCAAGTATAGCAGGTTTAGTGAGATAGCCCTCGCTCGGATCAGTTGAGAAGATGACCAGATGCACATGTACGCTGCGCTCCTTTTCGTGGAACGCAGCGTACCATTTTAAGTGCAATGGCAGTATCTTATACGCTTTTGCTATCTGATCCAGCTCAGAGCAGATGAGTGAACGCCAGCTCTCGGCAGAATCATAGCCCAAGCGTTCTGCATCTGAACGTTGTATCGCAATGACCGGCGTCCAGACGTTGCCTTGATGATGAGCGACCTCATCGATTGCGTTTTGCAGCACAGGAACTTTACCGTCTGCATTCCACAGACCATGCTCGCCGAGCTTCTTCACGCCGGGACGGTTTGCGACATAGTCAACGTAGTTCTCACGCTTATCCAGAAGGTACCCGTAGTTCTCCTGCACCTGAGAAATGAACTCCGCGGCATTCTTCTGCGTGCGCTCTGCTTTGTAATCTTCATACTCCGGCATTCCACGAGTATCGGGAAACATTTTGAGCAGCCGAGATATAAAATCCTGCTGCTGTTTTGTCGCGGGCAAGCTGCTGTCGGTATCCTTGAGCAGCTCGACACCCTCGCGAGTAGAAATATACTTTGTGAGATTTGCAAGCTTTGCCGACTGCTTTCCCCCTTTGAGATACGGCGAGGAGAAAAATACACCGGCCATCAGTTATCAGAGTTGCCGCGCTGAATATCCAGCGCGGTATCGAAAGAAATGTTTCCGTATGTGCGCTTGACTTCATCCGCTGAGTAACCACGCAGAGCACGAAGGTCAGAGACGTCATCCTTGAAGTGCGCAGCGACTATGTGCATCATCATGTTCAGTTCCACGCTCCACTTGAACATGAGCTTTGAGAGCCTGTTCGTATTCTCTGTCAGTATCCCACGAATGTTTTGTGATACAGATTCACAGACGTATGAACTGACGTCGTCTGTTGCAAGGTAGCCCATATAAAATCTTAGAGCCTTGCTGATGAACTCGCTTCTGTTTTTGCAGTTGGCAGTTTCGAGCCAACCGTCCATACGGGATAGCAGCTCCGGTTTGAGCCAAACAACTATGCGTTTTACGTTTTCTGTGCTTATTCCCATCATCTCCTCCTCAAGCGCGAAGAACCGCCGACGCCCTTGAAACAAGGGCGTTTCGCGGCTCTGCGTTCACCTGAAATTTTGAGTTTCTTGAAAATGTGTACCTTGCCCGAACGTCGAAAAAGCCCCGCGTTGCGGGGCTTTGTGGGAGGGAGGTGCGCCCTTGGGTGTACCTCCCTTTATCATAGTGCCATTTTCGAACGGGCGCGCCCGGACGAAAATGCCGCAAAAACGCCCCCAAACGCCGCACGTTCTCCTGCCGGGGTATCCACGCCCTACCCGTCTCCGTAAAAGCGCACACAGCGCCTCACGCGGGCAAACACGGGCTACAGTTCCGGTGTGAGACACTCGGTCTGCACTGACTCGCAATATTCGTCGAGTGTCATGCCTTCACGCTCTTGGCGGTACTCGTCCATCTTCTCAAGAACTATTTCTTTCTCAGCATCCGAGAGCTTGTACACCGCCGCCTCGTTAGCGCCGACACTGCGGCAGATCATAATGTCAAGGGTGTCGTCGACTTGTCTCGTTGTAACATTGTAGTTTGCGTAGACATTGAGATAGTCATCCGGAGCGATCCCGCCAAGCGAACCGAAAACACTTCTGGCATCACAGTGCAGCTCCATGTAGAA
>ULRD01016057.1_pt1 | contig 19772 bp, 15 predicted proteins | sample 1955181 | NCBI WGS metagenome assembly ULRD01 (sample SAMEA4835675, study PRJEB28245) | human gut metagenome | biome: gut microbiome; material: fecal sample | place: Denmark | collected 2008
AATTCCGGTCCGTCAACGCAGGCAAACTTTGTTTCTCCGCCAACAGTGAGACGGCAGCCGCCGCACATTCCTGTGCCGTCGATCATGATCGGGTTCATTGAAGCGACTGTGGGAATTTCGTATTCTTTAGTGAGACGGCATACGAATTTCATCATGATAAGCGGACCGATAGTAATAACGCGGTCGTATTTTTCGCCGCTGTCGATAAGCTTTTTGAGCGCGTCGGTAACAAGACCCTTTTCGCCGGCAGTTCCGTCGTCGGACATAAGTACGAATTTTGAGGAAGCGGCTTTGAATTCGTCCTCGAGAATAACGAGATCGCGGTTTCTGAAGCCTACGATAGAATGGACCTCAACGCCGAGACTGTGGAGCTTTTTGGCAACGGGATAAGCGATAGCGCAGCCTACGCCGCCGCCTACGACAGCGACCTTTTTCAATCCCTCGGTCTCGGTAGCGCGTCCGAGAGGACCTACGAAATCGTGCAGACGATCTCCCTCGTTAAGGTGGTTAAGCTTTTCGGTAGTTGCGCCTACGATCTGGAATATGATCGTAATGCTGCCGCCCTCGCGGTCGTAATCAGCGATAGTAAGGGGAATTCTCTCTCCCTCGCTGTCTGTTCTGAGGATAATAAATTGTCCCGGTTCTGCTTTTGCCGCCACTCTGGGAGCGTGAATTTTCATCAGCGTTACAGTCGGGTTAAGACTTTTCTTTTCAAGTATCTCAAACATTGTCCATACCTTCTTTATAATTTTTCTTCGGCTTATCTGCCGTATATAATCATACCGCGCCTTTGCGGTATAAAAATCTTATTTTTTTACTTCAACGAGCTTTACGGTTCGCTTTTTTTCGGAGTTTTTTGCATCTTTCGGAGCTTTCTCCGCAGGCTTTGAAGATTTCGGATTTTTTTCATTGCTGTTATTTTCGTCAGGATTTTTATCTTGTGCAGGCTCGGGAGGAGCTTCTATTGTTTTTATCGGTTTGCAGGGATTTCCGGCTGCCATAGTATTGGAGGGGATATCCTTGTTTACGACGCTTCCTGCACCGATAACGACATTGTCTCCGATAGTAACTCCGGGCAGTACGCAGACATTTCCGCCGAACCATACGTTACTGCCGACCTTGATAGGCTTTGCGTATTCGAGACCGCTGTTGCGCGTCGGATAGTCAAGGGGATGACCTGCGGTATAGAATCCGCAGTTAGGACCTATAAAAACATTGTCTCCGAAAATTACCTCGGCGCAGTCGAGAACAACAAGATTGTGATTGGCGTAGAAATTATCTCCGATGACCATGTTATAGCCGTAATCGCAGAAAAAATTCGCCTCGATATAGGTGTTTTCTCCTCTTAAAGCAACGAGTCTGTCAAGCAGCCATGATTTTTTTCGGTAGTCGTTGCAGGGAATATCGTTGTACTCAACACAAAGCTTTTTCGCTTTTACTCTGTCCGCAACAAGCTCCGGGTCGTTGCCGTTGTAAAGCTCGCCTGCCTGCTGTTTTTCCTTTTCTGTCATTATTTAACCCTCCTCTTTGTTTTCTGTAGTTTTTTCGGTTGGTTTCTCGTAGCCTGAAACATCCTTGATAAGAAGATATTCCGTGCGGAACGGATCGTTATCCCCGATCTCTATATCGAAGTTTATCTTTAGGCTTTTAAGGTCATCCGCGCCGCTTTCCTCCATAATTTTATTTACATCAATTCTCGTTATGATTCTTTTGCCGTTGGGAATAATGTTGTGACCGGGTTTTGATAAGAAGTCAATATTCTCTCCGTTGACCTTTGCCCATGTAAATCTGGCATCTATCTCCCGTCCGGAGTTATTTTCGATATAAACGGGCAGCCGGTTAGGCTGATAGGTATAGTTTTTTATTTCATGCGCGATTATTTTTATCCCCTCATTGTCATAGAGAAGATCGCCCCCGCAAAGCTCATGATCGTCCCACTGCTTTGTGGATTCCGTCCCGATAATGATGTTATCGGAATATTCGATTTCATGTGTATCGCTGTTCCGCGTCCTAAGAGAAAACTCTGCTTTATCTATTTCGGATAGACCGGTTTCTTCGATCTGATAAAACGGAATAGTGTCATAAAGCGTCTCCCCGGCAGGGATCGTGGAAAACAAAGCGGGAGATATACAGAAATCGTTGACGCAGAGGTCATCGACGTCGAGGATCAGTTCGGAATCGCATTTGTTTTCGACTTTTATTTTCAGTCCCGTATAGACTCGCTTGAAATATTCCGAAGATACGCGGATGTTGTCGGTTTCCCAGATAACGCGTTTTTCTATTTTTGGAATTTTCGGAATGTATGCCGTCGGCGAAGCTTTTTTCTGCTCGGAGCTTGTATCGGAGCTGTCCGATTTTTTTGAGCATCCGGCAACTGAAACAGCCATAGCTGCCGCACAGATGATGCTAAATATTTTTTTCATGAATTTTCCCCGTTTTCCCTAATATCATAAATTTTTTATCGTTTGCTTCCCTTTGAACCGAAGCTTCCGCCCATGGCGAGAATATTCGTGTCAAACGAATAATTGATCTTTTCGCCCTGTCTGTAGCGTTTTAAAGCGAGACTTATCATGCGCTCCAGAAGCTCGGAATATTTAACGCCCTTTGGTTCCCATAGATAGAACGCAAGAGAGCCGGGAATAGTATTTATCTCGTTTATGTAAATTTTATCGGTTGCCATATCTATCATAAAGTCGATACGCGTAACGCCGTTGCAGCCAAGATAGCGGAAAGCGTCCACGGCTATTTTGCGGATATATTCATCCTGTTCGGGAGTGATCTCGGCAGGGATTTTTCTTTTAAGTGCAGCCATTCCCTTGCTGCCGCCCGATTTTCCTCCGCCGACATATTTCTGTTCATAGCTCAGTATCTCGTCATCGCTTGCCTGAACGGGCTCTTCGCAAACAGAGGCTTCTGCGGATTCGCTGTCGCCGACAACGGAGCAGTTGATCTCCTTGAGCTGAACTACGGCAGGTTCAACGAGGATACGGTCTGCAAAGCTGAAAGCCTCCTCCATAGAACGGATAAGACCGTCCCTGTCGCTTGCTTTAGAGATTCCGACGCTCGAGCCAAGATTTATCGGCTTGACAATTACGGGGTAGGAGAATTTTTCCTCGACCTTTTCAGCGCACTCGTCTATCTTATCAATTTCAAAGGATGAAAAGCGGCAGCAGTCAAGAACCGGAAATCCTGCGTCTTTAAGCAGAATTTTCATTACGAATTTATCCATTCCCACAGCCGACGCAAGAACGTCGCAGCCGACATACGGAATATCGAGCGTATGGAGATATCCCTGTAATCCTCCGTCCTCAACGTTAGTGCCGTGGACGATCGGGAAAGCGATATCAATATCGGAAATAAGGTTAGAGCCGAACTTCTTCATCTTCTGACGGATAAGCTGAACTTTGCCCTCGCTTCTGACGAAAACGCATTCTGTGCATTGCGAAAGCAGGGCAGGAATATCCTTGAAAGCGTTGATGTCGAAAAGCTTTTCGCCTGTGTAGAATTCGTTCGCCTTTGTCATATAGACGGGAACAATGTTGTATTTTTCTTTGTTTATGCTCGCCATTGCCTGAACGGCTGAAATTACAGAAACTTCGTGCTCGACGCTTTTTCCGCCGAATAAAACTGCAAGATTGATCTTCATAATATCCACTCCTCGGAATTAATAATTATCGGGAAGATCGTTTTCAAGGAGGACGATCTTCTTTTTATCGGTTTTGTATTCCCGAACCTTTGCAAGAGCTTCGTTAAGACTGTCCGCAGCGTAAACGTTATTCATATCGTATCCTGCGGACTTGATACCGTTATAGATCGGGACGGTCTGTTTTTTTCCGACAAGCACGATGTAGTCGCAGGCTTTTACAGCCTCCTGTCCGAACTCAAAGTTAAGTTCCTCCTGCTTTTCGCCAAGCTCGACCATTCCCGGAGTTACGAGAATACGGCAGGCGTCAAAAAGGCTGAGTACATTCAGCGCCGCGCGGCATCCGCTCGGGTTCGAGTTGTAAGCGTCGTCAATATAAGTGAGGTCGCCGCCCTTGTCGAGAAGCTGTAATCTGTGCGGAACTGCTGAAATTCTTTTGACAGGCAGAGAAAGCTTTTCCAGCGGTATTCCAAGTCCGTGGCAATATGCTATAGCTCCGAGAACATTCTGTACGTTGTGTTCGCCGAGAAGCTGCATTTTGAACTTGAAGCTTGCTCCGTCCGGAGCGATCACGGTAAATTCCGTTCCTCTGTCCGATACGGAAATATCGGCGGCGCGGTAGTCGTTATGCTCCTGCAATCCGTATGTTACCGCATTTTTATACTGCGGAGCTTTTTTGCGGATAAGCTCATTGTCGCCGTTGAGATAGATTTTTCCGCCGTTTTTCTGAACGCAGTCGGCAAGCTCGAATTTGGTATTTACAACGTTTTCGATAGAGTTAAAGGTTTCGAGATGCTGCGGCCCGACAGAGGTTATTATACCGTCATGAGGATCGGCAATATCGCAAAGCTCCTTGATCTCGTGAACACGCCTTGCTCCCATTTCGCAGATGAAATATTCATGCGTCGGTTTAAGATGCTGCCTTACCGTAATTGTAACGCCCATGGGAGTATTAAAGCTTTCGGGAGTTTTCAGCGTATTGAACTGTGAACTCAGCAGCTCGCTTAAATAGAATTTCATGCTTGTTTTTCCATAGCTCCCCGTGACGCCTATCTTGTGCAGGTTCGGCATTTCGCTCAAAATTCGCTTTGCGTCGTTTATATACCATTTCTGTATAGCTTTCTCGATCGGCTTGTTTATGAGGTTCGAGAGCGGTACGAGCAGCGGAGTAAGATACAACGCGGAATTTACAAGAATAAACGGTAAAGCTCTTTTAAACCATTGTATTTCCTTTGAATCATAAGTGAATGCCGTATGATTTTCGTTCCAAATACGATCAAAATAAACCGTATTATGTCCCTTGATAACGGCAGCTATCAAAAATACAGCGATAATAATCCAGAATGTTATAAGCATCCTCTTTACTCTTGCCGTATATTTAAGCGGCTTTTTGAACTTTTTTCCCGGTTTATTTATGATAGGAAAGCAGAGGTTAAAAGCCGTAAATCCAATAAGCATCGGCAATGCTGCGCCGGTGACGAGCATCAAAAACTGTGATGCGAAAAGGACAAGCGGAAAAATATATCTTTTGTAATTTTTCTTCATCCACCGCGAATGTTCGGGCGTTTTATAGCCGTTGAGCTGGAGCATATGAAATTCTCTCAGCGAGAAGAAAACGATTCCGATAAGCGCAATAAGCGCATAAATGCAGAATAAAGCAATTCTCATATATCAATCTCCTATTTTCAAGAATGAACACATAACGCGGTTGAACGTATACTGCTGTTCGAGAAACGAATAATGTCCTGCGTTTTCAAGCTTTACAAGACCCGAATCGGGAATAAGCTTCTCCATTTTTTCGCCGTCGGAAAGAGGCGTGGCAGTATCGTTAACTCCCCATACAAGCAGCGTCGGGCAGTTTATATTAGGTAACAGCGGCTCTAAGTTTTCGTTTACGACCTTGACAAGCACTTGTCTCATAAGCGGAGACGCGGCGGCATAGTCTGCGCTGCCCATTTTTTTTCGGAAATTTTCAAGAGCGTCGGGGGCGATTTTCTGTACAAGCTTTGTCGAAAGAAAAGCCTTTCCGATTTTATAGTACCGCGTCCGCCAGCTTTTTTTATTTGTTTTAGGAGGAAGTATACCTGCGCTGTCTACAAGAATTACCTTTGAAATATTAAACGGCAGATCTTTTCTGCTGTTGAGCTTGATTATCACGCGTCCGCCGAACGAATGACCAAGGAACATAATATTCTTTCCGGCGTGATCTTTAAGAAAATCTATCACGAAATCCACGTAATCGTCAACGCACCATGCAGAGGGCGGTTCTTCGCTTTCTCCGAAGCCCGGCATATCCATTGCGAGAACAGTATATTTTTTTGAAAGCAATTCAATAAGATTGGCGAAAAGCTTTATATTGCTTCCCCAGCCGTGAAGCAGCACAATAAGATCGCCGCTTCCTTTCTGTTCGTAATTTATTTTTATATTGTTGATCGTTTTTATCAATTTTATTATCTCCACATATTTATTTGCCGCAGCGGCAATTATAAAGTGCAGCGTTTCTTAAAATGCACTATCAAGAGAGCCGGTCGGCACATCATTATTATATTCAGCACAGCCGCGATTCTTGATTATGGATAGAAAATTGCATACACATCTTATTATATCACGGAGCTTGTTTAATGTCAATTATTTAAGAAATATTTTTCATGGTAATAAACTGCATTGATTTATTGACTATACTTTACTCTGCACGTAACCTTTAATCAGCCAAACAGGATCTAAAAATTTCAGTCGCATGAAAATGGGGGAAATGATTACTTGACATTGTAAATGTATTTTGATATACTTATTAATATAATATCTGATGACGGTGATTGGATGTGATGTATTTGAGCTTTGGAGGAATTTTTCGCAGATTTGCTGCCGTAACTTTGACCTGTATTACTGCAATGTCAGTGATTTTTGATTCTTTCGGCGCTTGTGCCGCCGAGGATATATCCTCGGCTTCGGAGACTGCCGCTTCCGCAATGACAGAAGATTATTATTCTTTTGCATCCGATGCTGCGAAGCTTCCGACCTTTGGGGAATATTACGAGCTTCACCGCAATGACATACGTCCTGACGGAATTATAGAAACGGAGGGAGGAAGCTGTATTTCTGCTGAGGGGGGTATTTCCGTAGGAGAATATACTGCCGACGGAATTTCCCGTAGAAATACGCTTATTTGGAGTGCGGACGGCGGATATGCCGTCTATGAGATAAGTGTTCCCGAATCGGGGATATATTGCCTGAATATAGATTATTGCCCGATAAAAACAGGAACTGCCACTATTGAATTTTCGATAAAGATAGACGGAGACATCCCTTACGATACTGCTTCACGTCTTGCCTTGACCAGAGTGTGGGAGAATGAGCATGAAATATACAAGGACGGAACGGGAAATCAGGTTTGCCCGAATCAGGTGCAGTTTGAAATGTGGATGAGCCGCGATGTCGGAGACAGTGACGGGCTTTTTGCGGAGCCTTTGTTTTTCTTTCTTAGCGAGGGAAAACATGAGATCACTTTTTCTGCGCAAAGGGCAGGATTCGTATTGAGGAGCTTCCGTTTTTATAATCCAAAGGAGCTGCCGTCTTACAGAGAATATGCTTCGGATGTTTCCGCGTCGGTAAGTATTGAAGAAACTCCGGCACGAAAGTTTAGGATAGAGGGTGAGGATGCAAGGTATAAGTCCGATTCTACCCTGTCTCCTGCTTACGACAACACAAATTACCTTGTATCTCCGTCAGATCCGAGGAAGATAGTATATAACACCATAGGCGGTGAGAGCTGGAAAAAGGCAATGCAAACCGTGACATGGGTAATACCAAAAGAAAAGATCGGCAATGACGGTTGGTATAAGATTGGAATAAAGGCGCGCCAGAATCAAATGCGTGGGCTTTATTCCAACAGGCGCATTTATATCGACGGAAAGGTTCCCTGCCGCGAGACGGACAGTGTGAAGTTTTTTTATGACAGTGATTGGAATATTATAAGTCCCGAAACAGAGGACGGCGACAGCGTTTTTGTTTATCTCACCGCTGACAGCGACCATACGTTAACTATGGAGGCTGTTCCGGGCGAGATAGGAGCTTTGCTTCGGCGGCTTGAAACGGTCGTTGCTGACCTAAACGACTGTTATCGTCAGATTCTGATGATAACAGGACCTTCGCCGGATAAATATACAGATTATGCCGTCCATGAAAAAATTCCCGGACTAATTGAGAATTTTCACCGTATTTCGGACGAGCTTGATGCTGTCCGCAAGGAAATCGAGGAGCTTTCTGACGTTTATGGTTCTGAAGCCTCCATTATTGAACAGCTTACCGTTGTTCTTGATAAATGTGCGGACAAGCCGCTGAAAATACCCTCATACCTTATTCGCATCAAGGACAGCATCACCTCTATTGCTGCATGGATGAGAGAATACCGCGATCAACCGCTTGAAGTGGATTTTATTGAATTTGCATCCTGCGGCGAGAAGTTTTCAAGCTGTAGGAAAAAGCTTGGAAAATCTTTAAAATTTGGTTTAAGCGCGTTTATCGGATCGTTTTTTGAGGATTATACGTCAATAGGCGGCGCTTCTGAAGAAGCTATTGAGATCTGGATAGGCTTGGGACGCGATCGGGCACAGATCGTACGTGAGCTGACCGAAAGCCGATTTACTGCCGAATGCGGTGTTCCTGTTTCCGTAAAGCTTGTTTCTAATGGAATTGTCGAGGCGGCTCTTGCAGGTGAAGAACCTGATGCCGCATTGTTTCTGGGAGGAGAATTTCCCGTAAATCTTGCCGCACGGGGACTTCTTGCGGAAGTGTCCCAAATGGACGGTTTTGAGGATGTTAGGGAACGATTTCAGGAAAATGCAATGGTACATTATTCATGGGATGAGGGCGTTTACGGGATTCCCATTACTCAAAGCTTTCCTGTGATGTTCTACCGAACCGATATTCTTGCCGAGCTTGGCTTCGATCATCCTCCCGAAACATGGGACGAACTGAGAGATATGCTTCCGGCGATCCAGAGGAACTATATGTCTGTTGGACTGACGCTTCCTCCTACAAATGTTTCGCCTGCGACGGAAGCCGGGCATACTTACGCAATGCTGCTTTTACAAAACGGGTTGAGCTATTATAACAAGGACATGACAGCGTCGGCTCTTGATGAAACAGCATCTGTTCAGGCTTTCGAGCAATGGACGGATTTTTATACGGAATACGGCTTCGAGCAGACATATGACGCTTTCAGCCGTTTCAGAACAGGAGAATATCCAATAATCATCAACAATTACAGCTTCGCAAATCAGCTTGAAGCGGCAGCTCCCGAAATAAACGGCTTGTGGGATTTTTGTCCTGTTCCCGGAACTGTCGGAGCTGACGGAAGTATTTCACACGCTGCAAATTCTTCCGGTTCGGGAGCGGTCATCTTTGAAAGCTCCTCAAATAAAGAGGCTGCGTGGAAATTTGTCAAATGGTTCACATCGGCGGAGATACAGGCTGAATTCGGAGCAAAATTGGAAGGTACTCTTGGGATCATGGGGCGTTTTGAGACGGCGAATATCGAGGCGCTGGCTCAGCTTTCGTGGTCGTCTGACGAACTTGAAAGACTTCGTGCACAGCAGAAGGAGCTTGCGGAGCTGCCGATAACTACCGCTTCATACGCGATTACGCGAAACATCATGAACGCGTTCAGAGAGGTTTTGAATGAAGCTAAAAATCCGCGTGATACTTTGATAGCTTACAACATCGACATCAATGAGGAGATAAAGCGGAAGCTGAGATAAGGAAGTGATACCGTGATGAAAAAGCCAATAAAAAGACGTTTTCGGGGTACATGGCGCGAGATGAGGAAAAATAAAGGCTGCTATGCAATGCTTGCGCCGTTTATGGTACTTTTCATTATTTTCACGGTGATTCCCGTAGTTATGTCGCTGCCCATAGGCTTTACGGATTTTGATATGGTAAATCCGCCGAAATACGTGGGGTTTTCAAACTTTGAGGCGTTGTTCCTGTCGGACAGAGTTTTCATAAGATCAATAAAAGTAACGCTGATATTCGCTCTTATTACCGGACCGTTGAGCTATGTTCTGTGCTTTATGCTCGCGTGGCTTATCAATGAGCTTCCCGGGCGGCTGAGGACAATATTTACCGTTATTTTCTATATTCCCTCTATGGCTAATGTTTATACAGTCTGGCAGCTTATTTTCAGCGGAGATATGAACGGGTATCTGAACGCTGTGTTAATTGATCTGGGCATTATCACTGCGCCGATACAGTGGCTTACTGACGGCAGATACGTTCTCGGTGCGGCGATAGCGGTGCAGCTCTGGATATCTCTCGGAGCAGGCTTTCTTGCTTTGAGCGCCGGCTTTCGCAGCATTGACCGTTCCCGCTATGAAGCAGCGGCTATTGACGGAATAAAAAACCGCTGGCAGGAACTTATCTATATAACTATACCTGCTATGAAGCCGCAGATGCTTTTTGCTGCGGTAATGCAGATCGTCAGTTCGTTTACGGCAGGTTCGGTCGTCCAGAGTCTTGTAGGCTTCCCAAGTACGGATTACAAGGCGCATACGATGATGACGCATGCCTATGACTATGGTTGGATAAGATTTGAAATGGGTTATGCGTCTGCGATTTGTATGGTGGTTTTCTTGCTGATGTATCTGTGCAATAGGTTTATAAGCAGGATATTGAGTGAATCCGAATAACTCGCGGAGGGGGGACGGAAAAATGAAACAGGTTGATGTTGCAGGGCTTAGAGCCTCCAGCAGACCGGCAGGAAAAAGAGTCGGCGGAACTATCGGTATATTCCTGTTTCTTACTGTCATTGGAGCGTTTATGGCAGTACCGATCTACCTTATGCTTTTAATGTCGGTGAAGCCTGCGGAGGAGCTTTTCGTTTTTCCGCCGAAATTTTATGTAATGCGTCCGACTTTTGTTAATTTTACCGATATGTTTGCAAAAATAAGGCAGAATCAAGTGCCTTTTTCACGGTATATTTTTAACAGCGTTTTTGTAACGGCTTCTGTGACTTTTTTGCAGTGTGCATTTGTTTCAATGGCAGCTTTTGTTCTGGCTAAATTTCGCTTTCCTTTAAGCAGATTCATTAACGGCTGCATTGTTGTGGCGCTGCTGTATCAGAGCAATGTTATATATATTATGCAGTATATTGTCATGGCAAAGCTTAATATGATAAATGATCCGTCTGCGCTCATACTTCCCGCGGTAGCTTCGCCAATTGGACTTTTTCTTATGAAACAGTCTATAAGTCAGCTGCCCGATGAAATGATCGAGGCTGCAAAGATGGACGGCGCAGGGCTTTTTCGTATTTGCTGGCAGATCGTTATACCGAATATGAAGCCTGCGTTTATGACGCTTATGATATTTGCGTTTCAGGCGTCGTGGAATATCAGGAGCGGCTCGCTTATTTTTGACGAGCAGTATAAAACGCTCCAGACAGTTGTTGAACAGGCGGCTTCCTCGGGAATGGCAACAGCGGGAATAGCTATGGCTGCGGCAGTATTTGTGCTTATTCCGCCTGTTATCGTGTTTATCCTTGCTCAGCGGCAGGTTATTGAGACTATGGCGCACTCGGGGATCAAGGAATAATAAGAACCTGTGTTTATAGGATAAGCCGCTGCGTTGAAAAAGTTCGCCATACGATAGTATGCTTTCACTTTTTCTCCTTGTCCTTGACAAAATTATGTTCAAAAATCCGCACATCTTCCCTATGAACACAGGTTCTAAGAAATTTTATGTGAACACATCCAAGTTTCTGCCCGGAGGAGGTGTGGAAGCCATGAATAATAAAATACATAAGGCGATCCGGAGAATAGTGATATCTGCGGCGATTATGTCTGCCGCTGTGCTTTATTTGTCATATTTACCGGCTTTTGCCGCCGGACCTTATGAATCGTACAGCTATGACAGCCGCGGAGAAGCGATTCCGTCTCAGGCAGGCTATGTTCCGGAAAAGACGGTTTCGGGTTATGATCTCGGTGTCGGTGCAATGAGATCGCCCAGCGATATATTTTTTGCCGAGGACGGTACTTTTTATATCGCTGACAGCGGTAATGACCGTATTATATCGGCAAATTCCGATCTTACATCTGCTGTTAAAGTTTATACGGAGTTTCGATGCGAAGACGGTACTATAACGACTCTGAACAGACCGAAAGGGGTTTATTTTTCCTCCGAAAGCGGCTTGCTTTACATTGCCGACAGCGAAAACAGCCGTGTGCTTGTCGTTTCAGGCGACGGAACGGTCGCCGCAGAGCTTACGCGTCCCGATTCCGAACTTTATACGGCTCCGACATTTAAACCGTTTAGAGTTCTTGCGGATAAGGCAGGAAACGTATATACCGTTGTGAATAATACAACGGGAGCCGCTATGTTCTCTTCGTCAGGCGAATTTATGGGATTTTACGGCGCTAACCGCGTTCAGCCTACTGCGGAAGCGGTCAGAGAACATATCCGAGGCTTTTTTATGTCTGAGGAAAAGCGGCTCAAACGTGTCAGAAATATTCCCGCAGGCATCACAAGCTTTGACATCTGCGGCGATTTTATTTTTACTTGTACTTCGTCTTCGTCTCAGCAGACTGATACAGTAAAAAAACTGAACGCCGCGGGAAAAAATATTCTTGAAAAGCTTAACGTTCTTTTCGGCGATAAAAAGCCTATGTATGATACGTCTAAAAATCAGCTTTTATCTTCAGCGATCGTCGATATTGATATAAGTGAGGACGGAAGCATAAATTGTCTCGATCTTACGTCGGGGAGAATTTTTCGCTATGACGAAGAATGCGAGCTTATGTTCATAATCGGGGGAAAGGCTGAGCAATTTGGAGGTTTTGATACGGCTGCTGCTGTCGAGTCGCGCGGAGATCGGCTTTATGCGGCAGATTCCGCAAAAAATACCATAACAGTATTTCGCGAGACTGCCTTCGGGAGTATGGTTAACAGGGCTGCGGCTCTTTATAATGACGGATATTATGAGGAGGCGCTTGAGCCTTGGTACGAAGTGCTTCGGCTTGACGGAAATTATCGCCGCGCCAATATCGGAGTTGCATCCGCACTGCTCAGAAAGGGTGATTACAGCGGCGCAATGAGATATGCGAGGCTCGCCGATTCTCCCGAGCTTTACAACAAGGCTTTCGAGGGATATCGGCGCGAATTTGTGAAAGCTCATTTTAGAGAGGCTGTTTTTCTTGTGGCTGCTGCTGCGGTTCTGATTGCAGTAATAAAGCGGAGACGCCGCAGAGGAGGTAGGACAAAATGACAAAACTTACTCCGATACAGTGGGTCGGATACGTCGTTTTTCATCCTGTGGACGGCTTTGAAGATATGCGCTGGAAGAAGGCAGGGTCGCTGAAAATAGCCTTTATCATAGTTTTTTTGCTGTTTTTTGCTCTTATTGCTCATGAACGGCTTTACGGCTTTCAATTTGGTTCGGTAGAGGATAAGACTTTCAGCATAGTGCCATATTTCATGAAAAGTATGGTCGCATTTGCTGTCTGGGTCGTGGGCAATTGGGCGGTATGCACTATTTTCAGCGGTGAAGGAACAATGAGAAATATTTGCATATACAGCGCTTATTCGCTTGTGCCCTTTATTGTGCAGATGCTTGTAAATGTTATGCTTTCTCATGTTCTGGTGCGGGACGAAGCTGTGTTTATGCAGATAATCCGAGCTGTTGGAATACTTTGGTCGGTTCTGCTGATGTTTTCTGCGGTAAGATCGGTTCACGGATATTCGGCAGCCAAGACTTTTTTTGCCATAGTCCTTACGTTGGCGTCAGCGCTGATAATGCTGATACTTTTTGTTTTGCTACTGTCGCTTATTCAGCAGATATATATTTTTATATCGACTATCGTTACCGAGATTACATACAGATTAAGAGTATAGCTTTTTTGCGGGCTTTGGGTAGACAATGTTTGGGGCGTTGTTTGAGAGGAGGGATAAAATGAAACGGATAGTTCGCTTTTTGCTGTGTATTATGATCGTACTGCCTTTGCTTTCGGCAGGGAACGTTTTTGCGGGAACGGAGCTTTCACGTCTTCCCGACGGCGAAAATTTAAAAGCCAACGGATCGGTTTACAACGATAGAACGGAAACTGCCGAAGCTCCTGACTTTAACACGCGTGATATAAAAAGTGCGTTTATATATGCCGGCAGCTCTGAGGGAGTGGATTTTTACATACGCTGTAAGGATTACCGCGAAAAAATAATACGCGATCACGGATTATCTCCGGATATGAGTAAAGAACTGACGGCGGATGCTGAAGAGGAGCTTCGGGCTGCGGAAAAAATTGGAGAGGCGGCGGCGGTATATACCGAAAGCGGCAGACCTGCTGCGAAGTTCAGCCGCTTGACCGAATTTGATGACATTACGCGGTATATAAGCGAAAAGGGGCGATATATAGCCGATATAGACGAAGATTCGGAAAAGCTTGTCTGTTTTCGCAGCCTTATCTCCTCCCTTGACAGCAGCTCGGCATATCTTACAGATAACGGAAAACGGCTCGATCTGCTTTATGACAAAAAAGCCAAAAGCGGAGCTTCCTTGGCATATGTCGGCGATGAAAACGGAAAGCGTATTTATAAAAATGCAGAGACGGGAGAATTTGCATGGCTCTCCGAGGATATGAAGCGTTATTACGGGACGTTTGTCTATTGTGCCGAGAATGACAAATTAAAACTTCTTGCCGATCTTCACACGTCGCTTATAGGCATAGAAAACAGAGATAACGGTTATATATGGTGGTCGTCGCCTCTTGAAGCAAATCACGACCCGAAAGCAAATGAAATCTTTTCGGGAGAGCTTCGCTCGTCGTCTGTACTGAATTATGGAATCCCCGAGAAACGTAATGACAGTATGATTCTTCGCTCGGGAAATTCCGACGACTGTACCGTATCCGTTTCGTTAATCGAAAACGGTATACGAGTTGAATATGATTATAAAAAAGACGGATTTAAGTATCCTGTGGAATATACTCTCGGAGAGGATCACCTTAGAGCAGAGCTAAAGGTTTCGGAAATTGAAGAAACAGGCAGAGGCAAGATCGCCACAAGAGTCAGTCTCCTCGGAAGCTTAGGTGCGGCCGCGGACGATGAGAATGGGTATTTTGTTATCCCGGACGGAAGCGGCGCGTTGGTTCGCTTCGGAAGCAAAAAGGCAGAAAATGCAGGCGCATACCTACAGCGTGTTTACGGGAATGATGTGACGGCTGTTCCAACGTCGAGAGGCGCTTCTGCGGAGCAGCTCTATTTACCTGTATACGGTATTGTAAAGGAGGATAACGCAATGCTTGCCGTAGCGGAAAAAGGCGATTCCAATGCGCTCCTTTCCGTTAAAACGTCAGCTTGTTCCAATACAAGCTATAATCTTTGCAGCTTTGTTTTTATTCTGAGAAGTACCGATACCTATTACATGACCGGTTCGAGCAACACTTCTTTTACCGTATTTGAAAGCGGCAGCATAAATTCTGACGATGTTGCGATTCGTTACTATCCGATCGCTAAGAAGAATGCAGATTATAACGATATTGCGGAGCGTTATCGCGAGTACCTTATAAAAGAGTGCGATGTAACCAAAAAGGCGGATGACGGCAGCTCTCCTCTTTATATTGGATTATACGGCGGAGTGCAGAAAAAAAGTTCTGTCTTTGGAATCCCGGTAAACGCGAAAGCCTCTGTTACTGACTACGGACAAGCCCGTGATATTCTTGAAAAGCTGAGATCAAACGGTGTTGACGACATGACGGTGACTTATAAAAACTGGACAGACAACGGTATAAGGAACCGCGTGGATATAAAAGCAAAGCCTTCGCGCACCCTCGGAGGAAAAAAAGCTTTCAGCGATCTTATGGGATATATGAAAGACAATTCGTTTAAGCTTTATCCCGTGTCTGATAACAGAGACTTTTATTCGGGAAGCGGCTATTATTCCTTTTCAGATACGGCTGTCAGAGTTTCGGGAGCGTATTCACGCATCGTCAGCTATGATCTTGCTTACGGGATTCCGGACGGTTTTGCAAAAAATAAATCGCTGCTTTCGCCGTCGTGTTTTGCCGATGTTCTTGGTTCGCGGACAGCTCATAAATTCTTGAAACGCGGCTTTGAGGGGATATCTGTCGGAGAACTTACCACGTCTCTTTACGGGGATTACGGCAAAAAGAATATCTCCAGATATGAAGCGATGAATCGGCTGACTGACTGCTATTCTATATTTGCGGGGGAATTCGGCAACGGTATTCTTGCGGATAATGCCAACGCTTATGCACTGCCTTATGTTAGCTGTATTATGAACGTTCCGCTGACGTCAAGTCGATATGATATGTTTGACGAAGATATTCCCTTTTATCAGATCGTACTTCACGGCATTATCCCTTATTCGACTCCGCCCGTTAACGCCAGTCCCGATCCGAAAGAAATTATTCTTATGGCGGCGGCAACAGGAAGCTCTCTGAATTATGATATGATCTGGGAGAAAGCAAGCTTCCTGAATGATACTGAATTTAATATTTATTATTATGCCAACTATATGGGGTGGACGGAGAGAGCGGCTTCGGCATATAAGCTTATAAAGCCGATTTTATCAAGGGTCAGCGGCAGCACAATTTCCGACTATAATAATGAAGATGACGGAAAACGCGTTACGACTGTCTATTCTGACGGTACTGAAATTACTGTTGATTTTGAAATGAAGATTATTGTCTGCGACGGGATTGTTTATGAACTCGGAGATATTTAAGAACCTGTCTTCACAAGATTAGTGTGCAGATTTTCGAGCATAATTTTGTCGAGCGCAAGATGAAAAGGCGAAAGCATACTGTCGTATGGTGAGCTTTTTCTACGCAGCGATCGGCAAAAGTTGCCGAAAAGATTTGCGCTATATCTTGTGAAGACAGGTTCTAAGAGGAGGCGTTGTATGAACGAAAAAAAATATACGGAAGCTTCTCCGAGGCGCAGGCGAGGTCTTTCATACCGACGCCGAAAATCCCTTTACGGGTATGCTTTTATTGGACTTTGGCTTGTAGGAACGCTGTTTTTCTTTATTTTGCCTCTGGCGGAATCCCTGAGATATTCGTTCAGTGAGATAACTGTTGAACTTAAAAGGCTGAATATCAGCTTTGTTGGTGTAAAAAATTATATAGCGGCGCTGAAAAACGATCAATATTATATCGGTTACCTTGAAAAAACGCTCAAGGAAACGCTTTGGAAAACTCCGCTTATAATTATTTTTTCGCTGTTTATAGCAGTTATTCTGAATCAAAAGTTTAAGGGAAGAGCTTTGGCAAGAACAATATTTTTTCTTCCGGTAATAATTGTTACAGGCCCTGTTTTCAAAATAATCAGCGGTGATATGGATATAAGCGGAACCGAAGGAGCCGAGCAGTTCTCAACGATGTTTTCCGTAGATCTTGTGGGAGGTTTTGCGGAATTCCTTGGAATATACGGCGAAGATAGTCGATTCATGGAATTTGTTGCATCAATTGCCGATAACATCTTTGGTATCGTATGGAGTTCCGGCATACAAATACTTCTGTTTCTCGGCGCATTGCAGCATATACCGCCGTCGGCAAGAGAAGCGGCAGAGATCGAGGGGGCGACCGCATGGGAATATTTCTGGAAAATCACCTTTCCTTATGTGAGTCCTTTTATCATGGCAAATTTAATATATACGGTTATTGATTCCTTTACCAGTCCTATGAATATGGTAATGCGCCGTATACTGACATTGCAGAACGAGGAGCTTAATTATGGAGCTGCTTCGGCAATGGCATGGATATACTTTATAATAGTAATGGCAATAATCGGTATTATTGCTTTGACTGTAAACAAATTTGTGTTTTATGAAAATGAAGAATGACGGTAAATAAAGGTGGTGAAGCCGATGAAAAGGAACATGGGTAAAAGAGTATGGAGCTTATTGCGTTTCCTTATTCTTTTCGGATTTGGTTTTATAATAATGTATCCTCTTATATATATGATAAGCTGTACCTTTCGCGAGCGCGGCGACATGAACGATCCGACGGTCATCTGGCTGCCGCGGCATCTGACTCTCTCGGTGCTGAAAGAGACGGTGCAGGCTATGGATTTCGGCAGGACTCTGCGAAATACTGTTGTACTTAATTTAGTCTGTTCGGTATTGCAGGTGTTTTCGTGTGCTCTTACCGGCTATGGCTTTGCAAGGTTCGATTTCAAAGGGAAAAAAATCCTTTTTTGTATTGTTATAATGATGATACTCGTTCCTGCGCAAATTATCTCGCTTCCGCTGTTTTTTAGATTCAGATTTTTCGGAATCCGCGGTGTGGCAACAGTAAATCTTATTGACAATATGCTCTCAATGTATCTTCCGGCGTTAACAGCAAACGGTATACGTTCGGGACTTATGATACTTATATTCCGTCAATTTTTTCGAGCGCTGCCCCGTGAACTGGAGGATGCTGCCTGTATCGACGGCTGCGGACCGTTTATGACCTTTGTCAGAGTAATGCTGCCGAACGCGGCGTCCTCTGTGCTGACGGTTTTCCTTTTTTCAATAGTGTGGTATTGGAATGATTATTATATAAGTACAATGTTCTTTCATAATACAAAAACCGTTGCAACAATGCTCTATAATCTTGACAATGAATTGAAAATGCGTCTTTTCGGCGACGCTTCCATACAGGTGAGCGAGCGTGAGCGAATTGTTTGGAATCAGGCAGGCTGCCTTGTATCAATTGCACCTATACTATTGATATATATATTTCTTCAAAAGCGATTTACAGAAGGAATAGAGCGATCCGGACTTATTGGTTAAGGATTAATTAAATTATTTTGTTTATTTTTTAAAAATTTACATTTGATTTTGGGACAAATTTTTGGAAAATGTTGCAATTCATTATGAAATATGGTATAATCACATGTGTTGTGTGCGTTATATGCATACAGACTGCAAAACGATATGCGTTGAGACGAAAGGTTGCCGGCGGTGTGCCGGGTAATTTTCGTGGAGTATGTCCGATTTTAAACCGGGCGATTGGGATAATGAACACTGTTTGTGGTATTTTTGCGGTGCAGCTTGCGTATGCTCCAATTATGCCATTTTGTGCTTATTTGCTCATTACACTCGGAAAACATAAGGTTTTTCGGGTTTTTTTATCGAAAAGAGCGTGAAACACACGGAAACGTGTGATGTCCCAGATTTACGTCCCCATATAATTGATCCGAGGAGGCGAAAATAATGGCAGTCAACGAAAAAATCAGATTCAAGATCAAGGGTTACGATCACGCTACTGTTGATATCGCAGCAGCTAAGATCGTTGAGGCAGCTAAGAGAAGCGGTGCAAGAGTTTCAGGACCTATCCCGCTCCCTACAGACAAGGAAGTTGTTACTATTCTCCGCGCCGTTCATAAGTACAAGGACAGCCGCGAGCAGTTCGAGATGAGAACTCACAAGAGACTGGTGGACGTTATCCGTCCTACAGAAAAGACAACCGCTGCTCTTGATAAGCTTGAGATCCCCGCAGGCGTAGACGTTGTTATGGAGGTCAAGTAATTGACCGCATTATGCCCGAAATCACCGCTTTGGGAAGCGGAATGGCGGTAGTCCGCCGGTCAAGTTGATTATTTATCAACCAATAACCTAACAGGAGGAAATGCAAATGCAGAAAGGTATTATCGGCAAGAAGATCGGTATGACACAGATCTTCGACGAGGCAGGAAAAGTAGTTCCTGTAACAGTAGTTGAAGCCGGTCCGTGCGTTGTTGTACAGAAGAAGACTGTTGAAAACGACGGATACGCAGCGCTCCAGCTTGGCTACGGAGACGTTAAGGTTCAGAGAGTAAACAAGCCTATGAAGGGTCACTTTGATAAGGCTGACGTTGCCTGCAAGGCAACTCTCAAGGAATTCAGACTTGAAGACTGCGATTCGCTTAATGTCGGAGACATCGTAAAGGCTGATACCTTTGCAGTTGGCGACGCTATCGACGTTGTCGGCACAAGCAAGGGTAAGGGATTCCAGGGCGCAATCAAGCGTCACAACCAGCACAGACTCAAGGAAACTCATGGTACGGGTCCTGTTCACAGACAGGCAGGTTCAATGGGTGCTTGTTCATCCCCTTCAAGAATTTATAAGGGCAAGGGTATGGCAGGTCATATGGGTGC
>ULRD01017659.1_pt1 | contig 19770 bp, 15 predicted proteins | sample 1955181 | NCBI WGS metagenome assembly ULRD01 (sample SAMEA4835675, study PRJEB28245) | human gut metagenome | biome: gut microbiome; material: fecal sample | place: Denmark | collected 2008
CGAGCCCCGTCATCCGCTCCAAAATAAAAGGACACCGTTTTGGTGTCCTTTTTGTTTTACAATGGGGTGGGCTCGAAAAGGCCGGTTCGCCGTAGGTGAATTCAAACAGTCCTGTGAACTGTTTGAAAGACCGTGGGCGTGTCGGCAAGCGGGAGCGCAGCCGAGCGAGCCCCGTCATCCGCTCCGGAACGATAGGACACCTGAACAGGTGTCCTTTTTTTGTGCATTTTTGATTTTCGTTTTAATTCATCACTGCCTTTATTCTCTCTGTCGCTCATGCACGCTTCCGATTGAAGCATTCAAGAGGAGGAAAGAAAAGCGGATTTAGTTATAGATAGCAAAGCATACAGTGAATTTATATCACGATTACTTTCTATCATTTTTTAGTTGATTATTAGTACTTTGATTGCATTATGAATGTCTAAAAGAATGAGCGGATACGTCGCTTCGTGAAGCTCATTCACCGTTGAATTGCACAAACTTTGATAATAAAGGGGTGTGACACGAAAAGAAAAAAATCTTTCCTTGTCACACCCTTGAAAAATAAATCTTATTTGGATAAAATTTACTGTGAGATATTTTGAAAGGATTGATATGAAAAATGAAGAAAAAGTTCAAACAAATTTTATCCGCCTTGCTTGTGGCAGTCATGCTTATCGGCATTGCGCCGATGGGTGGAATTGATTTCACGCCAAAAGCAAAGGCTATGGATTTATCGTCGTACAAGGTCGGCGACTTAATCAAATTCGGCTCATATCCACAGAGTGAGGTTAAGGATAGTGACCTTATCTCAAAAATTGAAGCTGCCGGAGCAAGCATTTCTTGGATAGATTACAACTATTATACTGGAACGGGAGATTTGTCAGACGGTAACATGAAACCTGAGCAAGATATGATGTTATATAAGGATATCACTTACAATGGAAACAAATACCGTGCGGTAAAAATAAACAAATACCGTCCAAGATATACGAGTCAAGTACCCTCTGCAGACTACACATGTCAGAAAAATAACGGGTATTATACAGGTGGTACTTATTACTTTAAATACGAATCTCTCACATGGCGCATTCTCGATCCGAATGAGGGCTATGTGATGTGTGACAAAAGTATTGATTCCCAAGCTTATCAAAATTATGTCTATTATAATGGTAGTCAGTATTACAACAGTAAATCCTGTACAAATTATGCATCTGATTGGGTGACAAGCTCACTTCGTCAGTGGTTGAATAATGATTTTTACAACCTGGCTTTTACAACAGAAGAAAAAGCAAAGATAAGTACATCACATCTCGAAAATAAAGGTTCTTTTTCAAACACATATGATAGTATAAACACCTATGATAAAATCTTTCTTATTTCATATTATGATGCAATTAACTGTGCATACGGATTTAATTCATCATGTTCTGCTTGCGACACAGCACGACAGATAAAATATACAGATTATGCAAAGTGCCAAGGATTATTGATATACGAAGACTCGAGCTACGCAAGCACCGAGTGGTGTTGGTTGCGCTCAGCCAATACGTCTGATAAGACGGAAGGAGTCCGTGACGATGGTGTGGTGTTTGTTGGTGATGTTGACCTCACTTTTGGGGGAGTTTTGCCAGCTTTCAAATTCAATCTGAAAGAATCAAATCCATACGAACTCAAGGCATGGGTTGCAAGTGGCAGTAATTCAATCCGAGTTGGTGATACAGATATAGTCTCATTTGAACTTCGGAAAGATGGCAATACGGTAAAAAATCCAAAAATAACAGTTTCTGTCAGTGATAACAGTGTTTTGGAGACGAATATTGAATCAAATGGTTATGAAACTTTCGTAAATATAAAGGCAAAGAAAGCCGGGGTAGCGACAATAACAGCAGCCGAGGCGGAGACAGGTATTGTTAAATACTATAATTTTACCGCAATAAATAATTTGTCGGGTTATGATTTTGAAAATTATCCTCAATCAACAGAAATACTCAAGGGAAAGACTACAAACTTTTATGATTGGGGAGGTTTGTATGTTGACTCTTTGAATCCTACAAAAAATAGTGACGGAAGTTATAACGTTACCATGGATATATATAATTCCAAAAATATTAACGGCGCAGTTGTTTCATATTATAAAGATGGCAGCATATGTGATTACCAGCCGATAGCAAGATTCGACAGTTATGCAAGCAGTATTTATGATGTCGCCAAAAGTGCAATAAATCTACCGGGTCAAGTAAAGGATCTTTTTAGCAAATACACAATCTACACCAATGAGAATTTGACCGAAAAAACATCTGTTTGGGGAGAAAGTGCAATAACAGTTCAGGAGGGCGGATATATTCAAATTACAAACAATATGTTCGATTCGTCAGTTTGTGCTCTATATAATATAACTGATTTTGCAATTTCAACAGCTTTTATACTGAGTAAGTTAGCCATTGCGCAAGCTGATTTATCAAAGAAAGCAGGTGAAGCCGCAAAGCTTGCAGTAAAAGAAATACTTAAAGATGCAGGTAAAGATGCAATCGAAACCCTCTCAAAGGAGATAACAAAAAAATTAGCTGATGGTATATCATACAAAAACATTGATGAGTTTGTGGGCATTGTCGATAAGGCACTCGGAAATGGTAAGAATCATTTGGACTATGGTAAAATAATGAAGTCTTGCGCACAAGAAGTCGGAATTTCGGTATCTGAAACAGTTATAGAAAAACTGTTTGGGCCATTTGGTGAGGCACTTGGAGTAATGTTTAAAATAAACGGTGGAGTATCGTATTTAGATTACTCGCTGACTATGTGCCAAAGCTATAAATTCCCGACAATATGTATGAGCGCAAAAAGAAACAGAAATGAATTTGAAATGAACGGTGTAACAGTAAATACAAAAGGAAGTGTGGATAATAATACAATTGTTCGTGTTTTTAAAGTTTTGGATGACAGTCAGATTAAAATTAATTTGAGCCAAAACAGATATGTTGAAAAATCAACAACATATGATATTTACATGGTTAAAGACAATCAAAAAGTTCAGCCGAACGGAAAGGTTGTTGTTTCTATTCCTATTCCTGAAGGGTACGACGCCAGAAACTGTGTAATTATGCGCCAAGAAAAAGATGGTTCATGGACTGAGTTTAAACCGACAATATCGGGCAAACTGTTAGTTATTGAAACAGATCATTTCAGCTATTATTCGGTCGTTCAGGTTTCCAAAAGCAGAATTCATGATATTTCCGTTTCGGACATCACGCTGAACTACAAGAAATCAACGACGATTACGCCGAGCATCACTGCTGATGACGGTGCAAAGTACACGGTGACATATTCTTCATCAAATGCTAAGGTTGCGACTGTTGATCAGAACGGCAAGGTTTATGCCGCAAAGAAGGGCAGTGCAACAATTACCTGCACGGTAACGGATTCCAACGGCAACACTGTTCAGGACACCTGCAAGGTAACGGTCAAATACTCTTTCGGTCAGTGGCTGATTAAAATCCTCCTCTTTGGCTGGATTTGGTATTAAGTAATTTGGCTCGCTGTAAACTAACAAACCCCTATCGCAAATTTCTGCGATAGGGGTTATATATATTATAGTGAATTAAAACATATATTTGTTTAGTCTTTCGGAAAATGGCCTTTGATAGCCGCAAAAGATTCGTCGCTGATGTCATGCTCTATCTTGCATGCGTCCTCGGCAGCAATTTTCGGGTCAACTCCCAGCTTCACAAGGAAATCCGTCAGAACGGTATGGCGCTCATAGATTTTCTTTGCAACATAAAGTCCGTCGGCAGTCAGGGTAATATATCCGTCCTTGTCAACGAGGATATAATTACCGCTTTTGAGAAGTCCGACCGCACGGCACACACTCGGCTTGGAAAAGCCCATATACTCGGCAACATCAAGCGACCTGACGGCGCTGCTTTTCTTTGAAAGAATATATATAGTTTCGAGATACATCTCTCCGGATTCCTGTAAATGCATAATAAAGCCTCCAAAATCACACTGCTAATATTATATCACAACAATCAAATAAATTCAAGCTCAGTTATGGTTATCTTTCTTATTATGAACTCACAAAAATAAATAGTATTTTAGTTAGACGCGGCTAACTGTTTGTTCATACTGACAAATATCGTCGCAAAAACAAAAAAAATCGTTTTTTATATTGACATTTCTGCTTTTTGGAGATAATATATTTTTAGTTAGCGAGAGCTAACCTTATTTAAAGCCTTCGGTTAGTCTGAACTAACCGGCGAAAGTGAGGGATTAGCTATGATGCCTTTGGCACTTGCAGATGTCGGTGAAGTGAACACCATTAAAAAAATCGGCGGAAGTCCGGAAGTCAAGAAACATCTTGAAAATCTCGGGTTTGTTGTCGGCGGAAACGTGATGGTCATTAACACGCTCGGCGGTAACGTTATCGTCAACGTGAAAGAAGCCAGAGTCGCTATAAGCGAAGAAATGGCAAGAAAAATAATGATCTGATTCGTAATCGAATACCAAAAAGGTATTTCAAATAATCTGTACAATATTAAGGAGGATGAGACAGATGAAAACTTTAAAGGAAGCAAAGGTTGGCTCTACGGTCAAGGTTGTCAAGCTCCACGGTGAGGGCGCAGTTAAGCGCAGAATCATGGACATGGGCATCACAAGAGGCGTTGAGGTTTATATCCGTAAGGTTGCTCCGCTCGGAGATCCTGTTGAAGTTAACGTCCGCGGTTATGAGCTTTCGCTCAGAAAAGCCGACGCTGAAATGATTGAGGTTGAGTAAATCGGCTTAACTGACACATACGGGGATTGACCCCTATTTTTTTGAAATTACGATTAGCATAAGCTAATTGAAAGAGAGGAATTTGGTATGAAGTTACGTATTGCCCTTGCGGGTAACCCAAACTGCGGTAAAACTACGTTGTTCAATGCGCTGACCGGTTCAAATCAGTATGTTGGTAACTGGCCCGGCGTTACGGTTGAAAAAAAGGAAGGTAAGCTCAAAAAGCATGACGGCGTTATCATCACCGACCTTCCGGGTATTTATTCACTTTCTCCGTACACCTTGGAGGAGGTTGTTGCAAGAAATTATCTTATCGGTGAACGTCCCGATGCAATTCTTAATATCATCGACGGTACAAACCTTGAGAGAAACCTTTATCTTACAACCCAGCTCACAGAGCTCGGAATACCGGTTGTAGTTGCAATCAACATGATTGACGTTGTTAAAAAGAACGGCGACAAGATCAACATTCAGGAGCTTTCACGTCAGCTCGGCTGCAAGGTGGTTGAGATTTCCGCTCTTAAAGGAACAGGAATTCGTGAAGCAGCGGAAGCGGCTATAGACGCGGCGAAGAACGGCAAAACAGTTCCTATGCACACCTTCTCAGGCTGTGTCGAGCATGCCATCGCTCATATCGAGGAAGCCGCCGTTCACAATATGCCCGAGGAGCAGCAGAGATGGTACGCCATCAAGATTTTTGAGCGTGACGACAAGGTTCTCGGAAATCTTAATATAGACAAGGCTGTTATGGATCACATTGAGTCCGACATTAAAGCGGCTGAGAAAGAAATGGACGACGACGCAGAGTCCATCATAACAAATGAGAGATATATCTACATATCTTCAATCATCAAAGCTTGCTACAAGAAAAAGAATGCCGGAAAGCTTTCAACCTCCGATAAGATTGACCGTGTTGTTACAAACCGTTGGCTTGGACTTCCGATCTTCGCCGTTATCATGTTCCTTGTTTATTGGATTGCAATGGTCGGTGTCGGTGCTCCTGCAACGGACTGGATGAACGACGGTGTGTTCGGCGACGGCTGGCACCTCTTCGGAATCGGCTCATCCGCTTATAGCGAAAAGGCCGATAATTATACAAATGCAACGGAAGCTGCACAGGCATTTGTTGATTTTGACACGGAAGCAGAAGATTTTGATGCAGACAAGACTGTTGAAGAACTCAAAAACTTCAAGACCGACAAGCAGTCGGCGGTTATCGGCGTTGAAGATGAAGAGACACTCGCTATCAACGACATGACAGCTTACTACAGCGAGATTCCCGCAAATGCCGATAAGGATTCAACAATCGGTATGACTTATCTTGAGGCTGTTGATTACCTCAGCAAAAACGGCTTTGACGAGCCCGATCCGGCTGACTACGGCGTATGGGTTCCGGGTATCCCGACACTCATCGGAAACGCTTTTGAAAACAGCAATGTTGCCGATTGGCTCCAGGGACTTGTCCTTGACGGTATCGTAGCCGGTGTCGGTGCGGTTCTCGGCTTCGTTCCTCAGATGCTTGTTCTTTTCCTCCTTCTTGCATTCCTTGAAGGCTGCGGCTATATGTCACGTATCGCCTTCGTCCTTGACCGTATCTTCAGAAAGTTCGGTCTTTCGGGTAAATCCTTCATCCCGATGCTTATCGGCGTAGGCTGCGGTGTTCCGGGTATCATGGCTTCAAGAACCATCGAAAATGAACGTGACCGCCGTATGACAATCATGACAACAACATTTATTCCTTGCTCGGCTAAGGTTCCGTTCATCGGAATGATCGCAGGTGCACTCTTCGGAGGCTCGGCTCTTGTTTCGACTTCAGCATACTTCATCGGTATGCTCGCAATCATCTGCTCCGGTATCATGCTTAAGAAGACAAAGATCTTCTCCGGCGATCCTGCTCCGTTCGTTATGGAGCTTCCCGCTTACCACTGGCCGACAGTTTCAAACGTTCTCCGTTCGACATGGGAGCGTGGCTGGTCATTCATCAAGAAGGCAGGTACGGTTATCCTTCTTTCAACAATTTTTGTTTGGTTCACAACTTACTTCGGTGTTGTTGACGGAGCATTCAGAATGCTTTCCGAGGACGAAATCGATTCCTCCATCCTTGCAAAGATCGGCAGTGTAATCGCCGTAATATTCAGACCTCTCGGCTGGGGCAACTGGCAGGCGGCTGTTGCATCGATCACAGGTCTTGTTGCAAAGGAGAACATCGTCGGTACGCTCGGTATTCTCTACGGCGGCGGAGACGGAACGGTTTACAGCAACATCGCAGCAGCCTTCACAGGTATCACCGCTTATTCATTCCTCGTATTCAACCTTCTTTGCGCTCCCTGCTTCGCAGCAATCGGTGCTATCAAGCGTGAGATGAACAACGCTAAATGGACATGGTTCGCAATCGCTTATCAGTGCGGTTTTGCATACTGCATCGCACTCATGGTAACTCAGTTCGGCAACATCTTTGTCGGCAAGGCAAACGTTATCGGCATCATCGTTGCGGCCGCTATCCTTATCGGTATGATCTACATGCTCTTCTTCAAGAAGTACACCGAGGCTACAAAGCTTACTCAGAACGTAAAGGTTAAAAAATAAATCTAAAGAAAAAACGCACAATTGAGGTGTGCGAATGCAAAATATATAGAAAATGATTTATGCAAAACGTGCACCGCAATTTGTGCAATATTCCATAATTCAATGTGAAAGGAACTGATATTATGATTTCATGGATTTCACAAAACCTTGCAACCATTATTATATGCCTTGTGCTTGCGCTTATCGTCACCTTGATAATTGTGGGCCTGGTGAGAGATAAGAAAAAAGGCAAATCCTCCTGCGGTTGCAACTGTGCGAACTGTGCAATGAGAGGTTCCTGCCATAAATAGATTTTAGATGTTAGACGGCAGACGTTAGACTGCTTTTGAATTGAATTGCAGATTTTAATTTTGCCTGTCTTATATCTTTAATCTATAATGCAAATTGCGCTTTCAAAACGATTCGTTTAAGCGCAAGCAAAAAATAAAAGCCGTAAGCTGCGGAAAATTCCGTGACTTGCGGCTTTGGTCTTGTTTATACAGGTATAAAAGAAAATTTCCAAGGTGCGACAGTGGTCATCTCACCCTACAATTTGTTAAAAGAAATGCACATTTCGTAGAGGTCGATGCCCACATCGACCCAAGGACAGAAGAAAGATAAGGCAGATTCAATATAAGCGTGCGCATCTTTTAATGCCGCAAGAAAATAAAACAGGCGACCGAATCCCGGCCGCCTTATTTGCGTATTAACTTATTTAATCCACTCTCTGACTCTCAGCGGAATGCCCATGTTATCTGCAATCTTCTGACATTCGGCAATCTCTTCCTTATTAAGGACGTCAACTACCGTGAATTTAATTTTCGGAATATATTTTTTACAATCCTCGGCAAATTTCAGCAGGGCAGGGAATGCATCCTCGCTGAAGCGTGAACGGCTGACTTCCTGATAACGCTTTGCATTCGGTGCGTTAAGGCTGATTGAGATTGAATCAACAATGCCTTCAAGAAGCTTTGCAGTCTCCTTGCCGTTGATAAGGTCGCTGAGCCCGTTTGAATTGAGACGAATTTTAAGTCCGTACTTTTCCTTGAGATACTTTGCGCTTGCGATGAGATTATCAAGAGCCTGTGTAGGTTCGCCGTAACCGCAGAATACGACTTCGGAATACGGTGAAAAATCAAACTTGTTGATCTCGTCCTCAATTTCTTCAAGCGTCGGATCCTTCTTTAACCAAAGCGATTCTGCTGAGCCGAGTCCGTCGCCGTTGCTCCTGATGCAAAAAACGCAGGAACAGGGGCATTTGTTGGTTATGTTCATATAAACGCTGTTGCCGTAGGTGTAAACAATATCAGCCATGATTTAAATCTTCCTTATTCTGTCTTTAATTTTTACCTTGTCAAGTGCGGCGGAAAGTACGATGTAAAGTATTCCGCTCGAGCCTGCCTGAATTGCGTTGCCGGGGAGAGTGTTAAGTGCGCTGACCCATGACGGAACGCTGAAAAGATATTCCGTGAATCCGACCGGTGAGGAAAGTGCAAGGATAATAACCTCTGCGATATAATAACCGACCATCGTGATTGCGGCTGCAACGAAAACGGCGATAATGTTTCTCTTGCAAAGAAGCTTCTTGGCCGTATGCGTAAAGCAGAGAACCAAAAGTGCCTTGATAATAAAGGTCGGAATGATGTACATTGTGTAGCCGCCCACAGCGTCGGAAAGAGCAGCACCGATACCTGCCGAAAGAGCGGCAAGCGGTGTCGGGAGAATGCTGGCACAGAGATAAATCATTGAATCGCCGATGTGCATATATCCGTTAACACTCGGAATTTTGACGTAATAGGTCAGTACGGTCGTAAGTGCCGCAAAAAGTGCCGCCAGAACGACTTGGTTAAGCTTGAATTTACTCTCTTTTTTCATAATATTGCCCTCCGAATATCATATGCGAAATATTATAATCAGTCAATATTGAAAAATTAACAAAATAACAAATCTTTGCTTATGCAAAATGACTAAAGATACAACGGTTGAAAAAAACATTGTTTTGTGTTATACTTACTTTTAATAAAGCCTATGTCACATATATAACATATTGTTTAAATAGGTTTATAAACGGAGGTCGTTTTTATGAAAAAAATTATTTCGATTATAATTGCCGCAGTGATGGCATTTTGCCTGTGTCTGCCTGCTTTTGCGGCGCAGAGCGCAACCTTTGCGGTCAATGTTGTCTCTGAGGACAATACAAAAGCCGTCGTTTCAATTGATTATGAGGGAGGAACTGCATTTAACTGCCTCGATTTTGAGGTAACACTTTCAAGCAGGGTCAGCGTTGAAAAAAGTGCGAACGGTGCAGGCCTCAGAAACTTTAAGATTTATACGGAGGACAATGAAAACGGCGTTGTATTGACAAGCTTCAATAAGGATGCAAACCCGATGATGTTTACCTTTGCATCAATAACAGGATTCAAAGCTGTGAACGGAAAGGATCTTCTTGTGCTCACGCTGAAGAAAACATCGTCTGCCAAGCTGACAGAAAAGGACGTTAAGCTCAAGGTAACAAATTGCGGAATAAGCGGAGCAACCGCAAATGAGGTTATTTCCGTGAATGCTCAGGTTATCCAGATCGGCGGTTCGGCGGATATAAAAACCTCTGCGGCGGCGGGTCAGGCTGGCACAGCCGTTGACAAGACAAACGCTTCGGTCAGAACGACCACGACCTCAGCGGTTACGACCACTGCCGACAGCTCCGAACTCAGCGCAGAGTCAACCACTTCTGTTGCCGAATCGACATCGGACAAGAACGGCGAGAATAACAGCACAAAGATAACCGATAAAAAGAAGATTGTAATTGTCGGTGCGGCGGCATTGATTGTGCTTGCAATTATCGTAGTCGGTGTAGTGGTTATTGCAAAGAAGTATAAAAAAGAGGACGCCGAATAATGAATTTTTTTGAAAGTGATCTCGCATTTAGGCAGCATGCCGACGAGCCGATTTACGATTGCCGTGAAAACTGCGAAATGGCGATTTATCGCTCGACGGATATTGATGAAGTCAATGTTTGGCTCAAAAAACTCAGCGAAAACGGCTTTTTAGCTATAAGAAAGAATGAAATAGACGGGAACATTTTCGTCATGTTCGAAAAGGACGGCGTGCACATCACGTCATATTATACGCCGTGCGACAGCTCACTCAGAGTGACGGTAGGGGAAAACCCTATCCCTGAGGACGGCGAGCCTGTGTGCGACGGCGACTGCGAAACAGTGTTCTACGGCTTTGAGAATGACCACACATATATCGACTGCGGAATGTGCCTGCTTATTCAGTGCCCCGATTACAGCTTTTTTGTTGTGGACAGCGGTCACTATTTCCAGTTCAACGACAATGACAGAATCCATAAATTTATGCGTGACAGAACGCCGAAGGACAGAAAAATTGTTGTCAACGGCTGGTTTATCTCTCACGCTCATTCCGATCATATCTCTAAAATGATGGATTTTCTTCGCTATAACTGTGATGACGTTATTATTGAAGGATTCTATTCAAATCTTATTGACCCCAAGTATGACGTTGATAACGAATGGGATATTAAAGAAGTGCTTCTTTCTCAGAAGCTTTTCAGACAGCTTGATGCGCTTTCGATTCCTAAGTATAAGCTTCATTCCGGTATGCGCTTCACGGTGAGAAACCTCGGCTTCAACGTACTTTGCACCCATGAGGATATTTTCCCCGAGAAGATGCCGGATTATAACGATTCCTCGTGCGCTTTGATGATGAGCGTCGGCGGAACAAAGGTGTTTATCCCCGGCGACTGCTCCGCCCTTGCAGGCAAGGTGCTTGAAGCACGCTACAATAATGAACTGAAATGCGACGTTGTTCAGGTCGCACATCACGGACATTCGGGGCTTTCGACGCATGCATATGAGCTTATCGGCGCAAAGGTCGCCGTATTCCCGATTACAAGAATTATGTTTGACGAGGAATATCTAAAGCAGGAGGCAAACAGGAGACTTATCGAGCTTGCCGAAAAGTATTACATAACCTCTGACGGCACGGTTTGTATTCCGCTTCCGCTTGATATTGACAGGATCACAACCCTGCCTGACGAGACCTTTGAGGATTTTGCAAAGATAAAGAATCAGCGGGGATATACCTATTCGGATGAACGTCAGCAGGAGCTTTACGGGATTTATCTCAGCAACGGCGGCAACCTCGAAAAAGAGGTTTTGCCGGTTCGCCGTGAGGGCTTTTCATTGAGGTAAAATTGAAATAAAATAATACGGAGCTGTGCAATTTAGCATGGCTCCGTTCTTTTGTTCTTGTTTAACCGTCAAAATCCTGATCGAATATATTGAACTTCTCGGGCTCGTTTGCTTGAGCTTCAACCTCAAGCGGCGGAGTAATCTCAATTGAATCAAGCTGTTTCGCGATTTCCGAAAGCTCGTCATTGAGGTTGCTGATGCTTTTTGTAACAGCCGAAAGATTTTTCAGCAGTGACGGGAGCTTGCGTTCCGTTGAGTTTATATATTTGCTCGTTTTATCGGCAATACTGACGACCTCGTTATGGGCGTCGGTAAATTTTTTTGCAGAGCTGCTGAGATTGTCAAAATCGGGCTTGTTCTCGTTGCTTTTGTCAAAATCATCAAGCTTATCTTTAAGCTCGGAGAGCTTTTTATCTTTTTCACGTATAGATTTTTTCAGCTCGGCTATCTCTTCGCGTAGCTTTGCAATATCCTCTTTTGAAACCGACTTTTCATATTCCTCATCGAGTGAGCTTAGATATTGGTCGACCTGTTTTTTATCAAATCCGCCGACTGCTCTTGTTTTAATTGGAATATTGTTGCTCATTTGCGTGCCTCCGCTCTTAATAAGTGGTTACTGAATCTATAATAGCACAAAAAATGCTTTTTTGCAACGAAAAGAACCTTGTTAACCGCAAAAAGTGCATTTTTTCTTGCACTAAAGAGGTGAAAATGATATAATTAAATAAATATAATCGACGGGTGCGTTTATTTGCCGCCGAATGAGGAATGACACTATGGGATATTCAAATTTGAAATTTTCGGAAAATTCGACCTTTCTTGTAACAGGAGGAGCGGGCTTCATCGGCTCAAACCTTTGCGAAGCAATATTGAAAATGGGATATAAGGTTAGATGTCTTGACGACCTTTCAACAGGCAAGCAGGCGAACGTTGACATTTTTCTTGATAACCCGAATTATACGTTTATAAAGGGTGATATCAAGGATCTCGACACCTGCATGGCAGCGTGCGAAGGCGTCGATTACGTTCTCAATCAGGCGGCATGGGGCAGTGTGCCGAGAAGCATTGAAATGCCGCTTTTCTATGAAAAAAACAATATCATGGGTACTCTCAACATGATGGAAGCGGCAAGACAGCAGGGCGTTAAAAAATTTGTTTATGCTTCAAGCTCTTCTGTTTACGGCGACCACCCTGTACTTCCGAAAAAAGAGGGTCAGGAGGGCAATCTGCTTTCTCCCTATGCTCTGACGAAGCGAGTTGATGAAGAATTCGCTAAGCTTTATACAAGGCTCTACGGACTTGATACCTACGGCTTGAGATATTTCAACGTTTTCGGAAGGCGTCAGGATCCGGACGGAGCTTATGCGGCGGTAATCCCGAAGTTTATCAAAATGCTCATGAACGGCGAAACACCGACAATCAACGGCGACGGAATGCAATCGAGAGATTTTACATATATTGAGAATGTTATCGAGGCAAATCTCAAGGCTTGTCTTGCACCTCACGAGGCGGCAGGCAATGCCTTCAACATAGCCTACGGCGGACGTGAATACCTGATTGATATTTATCATTCGCTGACCCGCGCTCTCGGCAAGGATATCGAGCCGAATTTCGGACCCGACAGGGCAGGGGATATAAAACACTCCAACGCCGATATATCAAAGGCACGTGAAATGCTAGGATATGATCCCGATTATGATTTTGATTCCGGCTTGAAGCTGGCGATTGATTGGTATGTGGAGAATTTGTAATTCTTTGAAGATACATGCAATAAACAGGCTTTACCTTGAGAAAAAGGCTGATAAATGCACAGAATTACTTTACAGAACAAACACTATTTAAGGAGACTCAATATGCTCATTTACACCTGTGAACAGATGCGTGTCATCGAGGAGAATGCGGACGTTAACGGACTTTCGTATGTTGAAATGATGGAAAATGCCGGCAATGCCTGCGCCGAAAAAATCCACTCAACCATTGTCGGCTTGAATTCTGCGGCCAAGACGGTTGCGGTTCTCTGCGGCTCGGGAAAAAACGGCGGCGACGGCTTTGTTATTGCAAAAAATCTCAGCGACAAGGGCTACGGAATCCGGCTTGTGCTGACGAACGGCTATCCGACGGCATATGAGTCCAAAATTATGTATGCTTATCTTGAGGATAAGCCGGTGCTTGTCTCCGACCTCAAGCAGAATTACGATGCCTGCGTTTCGGCATGTATGAGTGCGGCGGCGGTTGTTGACTGTGTTTTCGGAATAGGATTTCACGGCCGGCTTGACGAAACAACATCGAAATTTTTTAATGATATATCAAGGTCAAGAGCCAAAAAGTTTGCCGTCGATATCCCGAGCGGACTTGAGGGTAACAGCGGCGAGATTAAATCAGACTTTTTCAAGGCAGACTATACTCTTGCGATAACATGCTACAAGCCCGTGCATATTCTTAAACCGGCTTCGGACCAGTGCGGAATCGTGTCGCTTATTGACATCGGCATTGACGAAAAATGCTACGATGCGGTAGGCTCGGACGTGATCGTTTCTGCGGAGCATAATGAGATAAAACGCTTTTTTAAACCGAGAAATCCCGCGGCAAATAAGGGCGATTTCGGCAGACTTCTGAGCGTTTGCGGCAGTCGTAATATGCAGGGAGCGGCAGTTATGGCGGCAAATGCGGCGGTTGAAAGCGGTGTTGGAATAGTTGACTGCGTTTTCCCAGAGGCGGCATATTCGGCGATAGCCTCAAAGCTCACCGAACCGCTTATGGATCCCATGCCCTCAACGGCTGACGGTTTTCTTAAGGCGGATAATTTGCAGCGCATCATCGAGCTTGCCGATAAATCAACGACGGTACTTCTCGGCTGCGGACTCGGACTTTGCGAGGACACGGTGCGCCTTGTCAACGGGATTCTTGCAAACGTAAAAAAACCGATTATTCTCGATGCAGACGGAATAAATGCGGTTTCGTTTAATATAAATATATTGAAAGAAACCTCTGCTCCGTTGATTTTGACTCCGCACCCGGGAGAGATGGCAAGATTGACGGGTCTGAGCATTGAAGAAATTCAAAGCAACAGGGTTAAGGCTGCAAGGAATTTTGCAACTCAGTACGGCTGTGTGCTCGTCCTCAAGGGCTCAAATACCGTTGTTGCAGGACCGTCGGGAAGCGTGTACATAAACCGTACCGGTAATGCAGGAATGGCAACCGGCGGTTCGGGTGATGTTTTGGCAGGTATAATTTCCTCTTTTGTTTGTCAGTCTATGAGCTTGCAGTCAGCAACGATTGCCGGCGTGTATGTGCACGGACTTTGCGGAGATAACATAGAAAAAAAATACTCCATGCACGGAGTTACCCCGACAAAAATGATCGGCGAGATAGCGGAGGTTCTTTCAAATTTTGAATAATCGGGGATAAATTTGAAAAAGAGTCTTACGATACTTCTCATTTTTATTATGATATTTCTACCCTCGTGCGGTAAAAAAATTAAGAAAGAAAACGTCACCCCATCGAGACCGAATTGCACCGTCAGCGCAAGCTATAACGGTATTGACTGTTCGGCAAGGATAAATTACGATGAAACGGGGAGAATGACGGTTGAAATGCTTTCACCGATTAAGGGAATGACTCTCAGCGTTGACGACAGCGGCTGTCGGCTCGGCTATGACGGCATGGAGATTGACTACACGACGGAGCAGGCGAAAAGTTTTTGTCCGTTTATCGGACTTTATTCGGTGCTGAAAACCGTGTGCTACACCGTGCCGGAATCTGCAAGAATGAGCGGTGACAGTTATATTCTCAAATATCGCACGCCCGAAACGGAGTGCACGGCAATATCAAATAAAAATGACGGAAAAATTCGCGAGATTGAAGCGGATAAGATAAGGTATATATTCCAATAAAAAGCGGCTGTGCCGGTTATGGCGCAGCCGCTGAAGCTTTAATAATCTCTTTTTGAAGCCGAAAGAATTTTTTCAAGCCTCACCTTAAATCATTTAAGAGGTGGCTGAATAACGCTGTAACCGTCAATCATTAACAAACCTTGCGCCACCGGGTACGGAGACTTCGGCGGTCGCTACGTCTGTAACGCTGTAATTTAACACCGTTTTTATCCGAGTCAGGCTTGAACTGAAACTGTGCGATTTATCGCTTTAGCTTCCGGCAACGTTTACGGCAGTGGTGCTCATTATTTCGCCTTGTGGAGCTGTCGCAAGGTCGTCAACGCTTACTCCGAAATGTTCCGAAGCCTTTAGAAGATTTTCTTTTTTCAGCTCGTCGGCGTATTTGCTGCTGCCGATAGCGTTATACTGCAAGCTCAGCGGAAATCTTTCTTTTATGCTCCGACTGTAATCCGCACCCATGCTCGGCGTCCAATATTCTTTTAGGTTATATCCGCTGCCTGTCTTTTGCACAGTCAAAACCAGTGGACCCGAGCTTCCTGAAATTTCACTCAAGCCGTTTTTGTAAACAAAATTTTCATAGAGTGCGACCATATATATTTCTGTTGTATCACCTTTTCTTTTTGCACTGAGAACCTTATATGAGACAGCGGAAAAGTCATTTGCTTCATGATATGCCGTTGGCGATTCCCGGGCAATTATCTGCTTTTCAATATAGCTTGCCGTCTCGGTGTCGAGCTTAGCTTTATGGGGGAGTGTAAATGCACATATCACGGCGGCTAAAACAATAAAAGCTGTCAAAATAATGCATATCGTTTTTTTCTTTCCGACATTCTTTTTCTCCATTTTGAACACCTCCGATTATAGTTTGAAAATTGACGGTTTAATATGCGGCTATTCTAAGGCGATACCGTATATTCGAGATGTATAAATTTTTCAATTATATTTTATAGAAATTAACGTAATTTGTCAAACCGAATATAATGATAATGCCGGATATCATTTCTGATCCCCGAAAAAGATGATTATTCCGTCAAATGATTGGCAAATATAATTATGACAATCAAAATCTCGGAGAGTGATAAAAATGACAATAAAACGGGGAGATATTTATTATGCAGATCTCAGCCCGGTCGTAGGCTCTGAACAGGGCGGTATGCGTCCTGTGCTGATAGTTCAAAACGATATCGGCAACAAATACAGCCCGACGGTCATCGCCGCCGCAATAACAAGTCAGCGCTTCAAAACTCAACTGCCGACTCATATTCAGGTGGACGCTCAGGACTGCGGCCTCTCTAAGGATTCAATAGTTCTGCTTGAGCAGGTCAGGACTCTTGACAAGCAAAGGCTCAAAGAGCGCATGGGCAACCTCGGCGAAAGGGACATGACAAGAGTAAACAGAGCATTGTCTGTCAGCCTCGGAATATTGAATTGAAAAAAATCCCGAACGCTCGGTAATGAACGTTCGGGATTAACTCTTATTTTACTGATTTTCGCCAAGTGCTATAGCTGATTATTTTGAATTCTATGCCTTGGTCTATTCCGTGAAAATCTTTGTAACGCTCGCACCACACAGTGTCGGGATCGGGTGTGGAATTCCAAAGATATCCCTGATACGGAAGTTCGGGCACTTCAACGGTTGTTTTGCCGGATTCAATCTGCTCACGGACATAACGGTTTCGGCGTCCGTCCGATATAAATATATAACCGAATACGCTGATGTAAAACATTGCTAAGCAAAGGCAAACAGATGTAAGAGCTTTTGCAAATGTTCCGTTTTTAATGAGCGGATTTTCGGAATCAAAGACATAGCCGAAGGCCTCGCAAATAAAGAGCACAAAAAACATACTGCTGCAGAAGAAGCATCTGCTTCCGATGGGAGTCACAACAAAGAGCGGAGCGGTCAATACAGCAATGCTGAGAATGTAAAATGAAAGTCTGAGCTTAACTGCGGTATCGGTAACGCATATTAGACTGAAAACGAAAAGTGCAATTCCGAAAAGCACAACAAAAAGGCTGTTGAAAATATTTGTATAGTTAAGAACAATGTTCCATCCTTGGTAAAGCTTGACGGCTATCGAATATGAAGTATACGAGATAATTATAAAAAGATTCAACCAAATAAAAGATTTTCTGCCTGCACTCGCATTTTTGTTTTCTTTGATAAATTTTACGGCGAGAGCGAAGCATACCAATGCAATAAAGATATTGATGACAACATTGTTGAGAGCCAATTCCTTGCTGATTACCTTCAAAAGGTTCTCTTTTATGCGTGCTGTCATTCCCTCGGATGATGTTTCCATGGTTCTGTAACCGTCGTTTGAATTGACGATTTTAAGGTATGCGCTGTTTGTGAACATTATAACGCAGCCCGTAATTGAGCCGAAAAGATGACTTATAACAGGCGCAAAGCTTTTTTTGTAAGCAATAAGAGTACCGAGAATAATGACAAAATCAATTGCAACCTGATAAAGTGTAATGTTCTCCATAAAGAGAGCGGCACTTATTCCGATAAAAAAGGTGCCGACAAAGGTAAATTTTTTGAATTTTGGCTCTCCGTCAAATATGCATTTTATAATGCATATGTAAGCAATTATGAGAAACGTCGGTACAACATAATTGGTAAACCCTGATGTCCAGACAACAGCTTGCCTGAAAATATATCTCGGCAAAGCAAAAAAACCTACCGCAGCAAAAAGAAAAACAGCGGTGCTTCGTTGCTTGACCGTTTTGAAGATAAGATAAAGAAGTCCTGTAATAACGCCGGACATCACGAATGCTTTGAGAAAATTCGACCTTGTCATAGCAATTACAAGAAGATTGCCGAGATATCTTCCATTGTAGTCTCTGAAGTGATTATGCAAACGCTCTGTTCCAAGACTTCCGCCCCATGCCCAATCGTCGCCTGTATACGGAAAAAGGTACGCAAGGCCGAAAAGAAATATGAATAATATCACAAAAATCAGTGCTGTTTTTACCTGTTTGCTTTTACTTTTTTTCCCCATTTTTTACCCTCCTAAATCTGATTTATTTTATCACAATATGTTTTTAAAGTCAACAAAGCAGGAGGGGAAAATCCCTGACCGACAGAAATCTGCACGCAAAGAATAAATAAGAGGTAACAATTGTTTTTATAATATCATTTATAAAGGCAAGATGACCTGCCATAGTCCGGATGGTTTTACAAAGAAGAAATTGCGGCAAGAGGTCGTTTATTTTGGCTTTAACACTTGTTTTATTTTCGCCGATGTTGTAAAATGTTTGTATCAAATTTCGGAGTGTATTATGACAGTATTGAGTTTTCAGAATCTTGCGTTCTCTTTCGGTGAGCGTGAGCTTTTCAGAAATGTGAATTTTGAAATAAACGATAAAGAAAAGGTCGGCTTTATCGGCTCTAACGGCGTGGGCAAAACCACTATATTGAAGCTCATCAGAGGAGAGCTTGAACCGACGGAGGGCGCAATCGTAACAGGCAAGGAGGCAAGGCTCGGCTATATGGAGCAGCACACCTGCTCAAAGAAGGGCATGACCCTTTACGATGAACTTATCAGCGTTTTTGATGACCTGATGAACCTTGAAATTGAGATAAATCAGGTCAATTACCGCCTTGAGCATAACCTCGGCGATATGGAGGATGATCTGCGGCTTCAGGACGAGCTGACGACTAAATTCAATAACGGGGGCGGTTTGACATTCAGAAGCCGCACAAGAAGTGCGCTTCTCGGCCTCGGATTCACAGAGGACGATTTTAATTTAACGACGGACAAGCTGTCGGGCGGTCAGCGTTCAAAGGTCGCTCTTGCAAAGCTCCTTCTTTCAAAGAGCAATCTCCTGCTTCTTGATGAGCCGACTAACCACCTTGACATAAAGTCGGTAGAATGGCTTGAGAACTTCTTGAAAAATTACAACGGCGCAATATTTGTAATATCGCATGACCGTTATTTTCTCGATAAAATAACGGACAAAACCGTGGAGCTTGAAAATCGCAAGGTGCGATGCTTCAAGGGTAATTATTCCGAATTCCTGGTCAAAAAGAAGGCCGAGCAAAAGGCGATTGAGGATAAATACGAAACGGATATGAAAGAGATACAGCGGCTCGAAGGCGTTGTGGCTCAGCAAAGGCAATGGAACAGGGAGAAGAACATCAAGACTGCCGAGAGCAAGCTCAAGCAGATTGAGAGAATCAGAGAACAACTTGTTGTTCCCGACAGCAAGGTTGAGCGAATCCGATTTCGCTTTGAGCCGAAATGCGTCAGCGGCAACGACGTTATTATCGCCGACGGGCTGGCTAAAAGGTTCGGCAATAAGACAGTATTCCGCAACGCTTCGCTGCACATAACGAGGGGCG
>ULRD01057875.1_pt1 | contig 19768 bp, 18 predicted proteins | sample 1955181 | NCBI WGS metagenome assembly ULRD01 (sample SAMEA4835675, study PRJEB28245) | human gut metagenome | biome: gut microbiome; material: fecal sample | place: Denmark | collected 2008
AGACCGTGATCCACCCGCTGTCGTAGTCGATACTACTGCTCCACCGCTCCGGTGATGCCGCCTTCACCGTGTCGCCGCTGACCTCGCACGCCCCGTCCAGATACAGCGAGATATAAACGGGATAGCCGAAATAGGAGCCGCCTGTCACCGGTGACAGCGATGCGTAGACGCGATAGAGCATATCCTGCCCCGACCGCCGGCTGTCATAGGAAAACGTAACGCCGATATTCGGTGCGCTTCCCCAGTTCACCGTATCCAGTGTAATACTCATCACTCACCCTCCGATCCACCGGAATGTCAGGCCGCTCTCCGCCGCCGCCACGCTCCATGCGCCAATGGCGATACCGCCCAGCACCGTGATATTCGTGATATACAGCCGGTTATTGGACACATAGGCCACCTCTGTGGCGTCCTGCCAGAAGGACAGCCGCGTGGCCGTAAACACCGCCCGGAAGTTGTTCTGCTCCACCAGCTGCTCTCCGTCCACCTCGCGGCAGGTCAGATCCTGTCCCACCGCCACACCGTACACCGGCATTGCCCCGTCGTAATAGACGATGCCCGTGCGGATATATCCCTCCGTGTCCACCTTGTAGTGCTGAAACGCGGCGTCCACCGCCGCCACATCGGCCTTCAGGTCGGAGAAAAAGCTGTAATACTGGGTGATGGCCTCCGGATTTGCCTCCAGATAAGCGCTGAGGGCCGCCACATAGCTGCCGAAATCCGACACCGCTACATATTCCTCCTCCAGCCGTGCCGTCAGCTCCTCCGTCGTGCGCCGCACCTGATCCGCTGTCTTGACGATCATCGTCCGCAGCTTCTGGTACTGCCGGTCTGCCTCTGTCTGCTTGGTGCTCCCCGCCGCACCGGCGGCGGACGCATAGGCGGGACGCACACGGCTCCCTGTCTGCTCCAGCTGCTCCAGCGCCAGATTCAGCTGCTGTGCCATCTGAAACAGGTAGGAATACTGCTGCATCACCTGCTGCTGCAAGGTGCCTGTGGGGCAGGCGGGCATGGCAAACGTGCTCACGGGCCGTCACTCCCCTTCTCATACACCGCCGACAGGCTGTATACCCGGCACCGTCCCACGCCCTTCAGCCGCAGACGCAGCTGTCTGCACCGCCGGGGCCGCAGATGCAGCAGGTAGCCGCGGGTCTGTCCATCGCCGCCGATGACCTCCCCCAGCGTCTCCCAGCACCGCCCGCCGTCATAGCTGACAAGTGCCTCCAGCCGCGCCCGGCCCTCCGGCTGCACCCGCAGCTCCAGCCGCGTCAGATACTTGCTCTCCGGCGTTGACAGTCCCAGCTCGCCCGTCTCCGCCATCCACCGCACTGTCTTCTCCTGTGTGCCGCTGCCGCCGGTCATGTCCAGCAGCGCCCCGCCGCGCTCCAGACCGTACAGCGCCCCGTCGCACACGGCAAACGCCATGATGTCCGCGTCGTCCTGCCTGTGCCACAGACCGTGGGCGGTGTCGTACACCAGCACATGCCGCTTCCCCGCAGCATCCCGCGCCGCCAGCCAGTACTGGCCGTTCCACCCGGCGGCTGCGGCATTCTCCAGCCGCACGTTCCCCAGCGGCAGCGACACGCAGGCCGGCATACTGCCGTCAAAGGCGTACACACCGTTCAGCCCCACATAGAGCAGCGTCCCATCCACCAGCGCCGCGCTGCCGCCGCAGCCCTTCTTCACGCCGGGGCACCGCAGCGTCACGATCTGGTGTGCGCCCGCCGCGCTGGGATACACCCGCTCCACGCAGTCCTCCTTAAAGAAGATCACGCCGCCCAGACACGCCGCCGCGCCAGTAAACACGCCGTCGGAGCCTCTGGCCGCCGCATAGCTGTCGGTGCTCAAGCCCGCAAAGCTGTTCCAGTTCCGGAAATCCCCCAGCTTGCTGGCGTAGATCTCGTTCACCGGCTCTCCGTTGACGATGCCGTACTTGCAGCCCCACAGACGGTTGCCCTGCTCCACCACGAAATCCATGTCCGGGATGGTGCGCTCCACCGTCACTGCCGCCGTCTGGCTGCCCACCGTCCGGCACATCCCCGGCACCGCGATCCAGTTCTCGCCCGCTGCCTGCAAGGGATAGAGTCCGTCTACCCCCTCCGTCTCACAGCCCCGCACGGTCACGCCGTCCCCGGCGGCGAAGCCCCGTCCGATACCGGTGGCCGCCACCTTGGTGCATACGTTCTCCACCTCCAGCCACGAGCCGCCGTCATAGCGCTTGAGCACCGGCTCTCCGTCCGCCGTGTCCATCCACAGGCTGCCCGTTCCCGGCGACACAGGCGCCTCCTCCCCGATGGAGTAGCTGCCCAGCTCCTCGCCGCTGTTCCTGCACAGCGACACCGTCACCTCCCCCGTGGAAACAGTGCGGTTCTCCAACCCGCCGTACTCCGTCAGGTTCTGCGTGTTGATGTACTTCTTATCCGGCCAGATCAGCAGGTACGCGCCCATGCTCACCAGCTGCTTGTCGCCGTCGGTCAGCACCAGCTCCGTTTTCTGCCCGTTGATGAACAGCGTCCGGCCGTCCACCCACACCGGCGCGTCCCGACATATTAGGCCGTGGGGTTCCTTCAGCATGGTCACCACACCTCGGGCGGGCCTTGTCTCCATGACCGGATACCCGCCGGCCCACAGGTTCTCCATCTCCCGAAAGCTCCCCATGGGACTGCCGCCCCGCCGGTCCAGCCCCAGAAACCGGTCTGCCGTGATCCGCTGCTGCGGCGGCGCCGTCAGTTTGGGAAAAAACATCCCCTCACCCCCTTAAAACAGATGCAGCGCCGCCGTGGTACGACGGGGTGCCGCCGTACGGCAGCAGTAGTCCTTGTAGGTCAGAAAGGCGTTGTTCCACTGGGCTGCCGCGTTGTTGTACCGCACCGTCTCGCCGTTGGCATAGTGGATCTGCGCCTCCACATAGTACCGGTACATCTGGTCATAGGGTGCCTCCGCCGTCAGCACATAGTCCTCCGTCACCTCCGGCAGCGCCCCCGCCAGCTGCCGCACCTCCCGCAGCACGAAGCCCTCCGCCTCCGCCAGCCACCGCATCTTCTCCTCCCTGCTGTACTGGTTGGGCAGCAGGGCGTCCACCCTGCCCAGCATCCGCCCCGCTGTCAGCCTGTCCATGGCCTCCACCTCAGTTGGCGCGCTCGTCCACATAGCGGCGGGCGGTCTCCGCCATCATGCGGCTGTTCTCCAGCACCTCCGCCACGTAGTCGGGCACCTGCACCTGCACGCCCTTCATGATCTTCCAGCTCCGCCCGTTGACGGACACGATCACAAAGTTCTCCTCGTTCTTTCTGCCGCGGGGCAGGAAGATCGTCACCATCTGCTCTTTCATAACGCCTTTCTCCTTTCACAGTTCCGCTTCACGGCGGGAGGGGACTTCCGCCCCTCCCGCGCCGCGTCAGTTGGCCTTGTCCTCGCCGGAATAGCTGGAGCCGCACTCCACGCGCACCATGTACTCGTCGTACAGGATGGCGGCGGCATGGACGCCCTTCCAGCCCACGCTGGAGCGCTGATCCAGCGGGTCGGCGGTACCGGAGGAACCGCGGGGCTTCACGATGACCTCCGTACCCTCGCTGAGATCCACCACGCCGTAGGCGCCCTTGCCCAGGAACAGGCAGCCGTACACGGCACAGCCGTCCTTGCCGCCCTCGCCGGGATAGATCACCGCCTTGTCGGTGGCGGTGACGGCCTGCTCCAGCACCAGCTTGCCGGTGGTGTTGGAGACCACCTTCACGCGCTTGCCGCCGATGAGCACATAGCGTCCCGCCAGCGCGTCAGCCTTCACCGCACCGCCGGTGAAGGGCACCTCGGTACCGTTGTTCACCGCGCCGCTGACCGTCAGGGTGCGGGCATCCTCCGCCAGATCGCCGCCGCGGTAGATCTTGGCCTCGGTGGTCTCCACAAAGCGCACACCGTGCAGCTCACCGATCTCGCCGGAGAACAGCTCCGTAGCGGCAGCGTACTGGTGTGCGGCGATCCACGCCTCGTCCTGACGCAGGTCAAATGCCACGCTGGGATGGATGATGCACACATACTTCCCGTCGAAGGTAGGCGCATTCATCTTCTTCAGCTGGGTGGCGGCCTTGGCCACCAGCTCGCTGGTCATCTTGCACTGACCGTCCAGCGCGTAGCGGTGTACCACCTCGGTGCTGCTGTTGCCGTCCTTTCTGGGCGCATAGATGACCTGCTCGCCCTGCTGGATCTCATTGCGGGTCACGGTGTCCAGCGTCAGACCCATATTGGCGCCGTGGCGGTCGGTGATCTCCAGCACCACGTCGTCGATAGCCGTCAGATCCAGCATATCGGACACGGTGGTGTAGTCGCCGTACTGCGCCAGCTCCTTGGTGATGTAGCTGACGGAGATACCGCTGCCGTCGGGGGTCACGCCCTCGGTCAGTGGTGTCAGCGCCTTGTCGAAGGCGCCGAACTTACGCCACTCCACGGTCTTGCCGCCGCCCACGGGCAGGCCCTTGGTGGCGGCAAACTGGTTATGCACCAGCTGGGGGCGTGCGTTCTCCAGCAGCTCCATGCCGTAGTAGGTCTTCATCTCCGCGCTGAGACCGCCCGTGGTCTGGGTGTTCATCTCCCCCGCGAACATCTGCAAATTCATTTTCTCCATACTCTCTTCCTCCCTGTTTTCAGAATCGAATCTTCTCTCCGTCCTGCACCCGTCTCCGGATGTCCGCCAGCTCCCGGCTGGACAGGCTTTTCGGGTCGCTGCGTGTCACCGTGCGGCTGCCGCCCCGGTTCTCCGCCACACGTCCGCCGCCGGACGCAATGGCTCTTGCCGTCTGGCTGCGGGCCTGCGCCGCCGCATAGGCCATCGCCGCCTGCAAAAGCTCCTGCCGGTGTACGATCTCGTAGGCGGTCTGCCCGTCCACTCCCGCCGTCACCAGCCGTCCGAACTGGGGCGATGCCAGCTCCCGCTTCCAGTCGAAGTCCGGATACACCTGCCGGATCCGCCCCTCCTCCGCCTGTAAGCGCAGCAGCGCCCCGGCCTGTCTCTCCCGCTGTGCCTGCGTCTCCTGCCGCAGCCGTGCGTTCTCCTGCCGCAGCCCCCGCAGCCGTCCGTCCAGGATCTTCTGTACGCGGGCGTCAAACTGTGCCTTGTACCTTCCCCGGATCAGCTCCGCGAAATCGTCCTGCTCCCCGGCGTCGGGAGCCGCCTGCCCGCCTTCCACCGCGCCCGTCTCCTGACCGGCACCGCCCACCTCCTCGGCAAACGTCTGCCAATCCATCCAAAGCTGCTTCATAGCCTCTCCTTCCCGTGGTAGGTCACGACCCTGTCATCTCCACACAGCCGGGATACGCCGCGGCCAGCTGCTCCATGCCGCACCGCACCAGCGCAAAGGCCGCGCCGCAGCCCTCCGCGCCTTCGATATCCGCATAGCCCCTGCGTATGTCCGATCGCGCCGCCTGTCCCGTCTCCTCCAGATACCCTGCCAGCGCGTACATCAGCGCCGATACGGCGGCGCACACGATATCCTGTCCCGCCGGCGCGTGTCCCGCATGGCCGCTGACCGTGATGCGCCGTTCACCGGCTCTCACCCGTATCATCGGGGCCGCACCGCCTCGCGGGAGCGCTGCCGCGTCCGCTGCATGACGTCCAGCGCGCCTGCGCCTGCGTCCGGCGTCCGCAGGCCGCCGGCGTTCAGCTCTCCGCCGCTCTCTGCGCCGCCCATCTCCCGCGCCAGCTCCTCCGCCAGCTGTGAGCCCTGCCGGGCGTCCAGCAGCCTCAGCGCCGTCATAAGCTGCCCCTGCAGCCACTCCACCTGTTGGGTACGCTGCCGTCCCTGCCGGATCACCGCCGCCAGCTGATCCTTGTTCCTGAACTCCATCAAGTCCAGACACCGCAGGGCCTGCTCGGCCATGTCCGCCCGGAAAAAGCCCATCTGGAACAGCTGCAAGGCCAGCTGGTTGTACTCCATGGTCTTGTAGGGCGTCTCGTTCTGCGCCGCCACCTCCAGATCAAACTCCGGCACCCGGTAGCCGCCCAGCTCCATAAGCTGCGGCTGCAACCCGCCGTTGTCGAACAGATCAAACTGCCGCTCCGCGCCCCGGCCCAGCAGCCGGAACTGCCGGGGTACGCTGTAAAACTGCCGCACCAGCTCGATGCACAGCGTCACCACCTGCGAAAATGCCTCGTACCCGTCGTCGATCATGTTGCGCGACAGCTTGCCGCCGGCCTCCTGCAAGGCGGCAATGGCGGTAGCGGCGGTGACGCCGCCGGCCGTACCGCCGCTCATCACGTCCCGGTTGCCCGCCGTCTCCTTCATCTCCGCCACCTTGTTCTGCAAAATGGCCACATATACGCCGTCCAGCGTAGGCACCCGGATGGGCGCGATGGAATCCGCTCCCAGATTCCCGTTGGTGTGGACAAAGGGCCGCGTCCAGTCGGCGTACTCCTCCTCGTTCACCGCGCCGTCGGAACGGATGAAGAACCGGGGCGTGGTGGCCGCCAGCGCGTTTTTCAAAATCGCCTGATTCATCAGATCGATCTGCTTCTGCGCCGACTTGCACAGATCCACATATCCGTAGCCGCAGGGCGTGCCCTCCTCCGGGAACAGCACGTCGAACACGAAGGGGTATTTCCCGTGGTCGTACCAGCCCCTCTCGGCGTAGGCCGGGTCGTTCTCCGTGGCGTACAGCACCGTCTCCCCCACGAACTTGCAGTATTGCAGCACCGGCTGTCCGTTGACCTCTGTGTGGTAGTACCAGTCCACCACCAGCGACCGGTCGGAGGTATCCACCCTGTCGTCGTAGAGATACCGGCTCACCTGCGCCCCGCCGCCCCGGCCCAGCTTTCCCTCCAGCTGGGGATATTCCCGCAGCAGCCGGTGATCCGGCACCAGCTCTGTGGAGAAGAAATGCTCCGACGCCTGAATGTCCTGCACTCCCGGCTCCCAGAACAGATTCAGCACATCCATGCTGCGGATGTCCACATCCCCCAGTCCGTGGAGCTTGTCCCCGTCCCAGAACACGCCGTACACGGCGCAGCCGGACTTCAGCTTGTTCCACCACGCCTTGGCGTACTCCCGCTTGAACCGGTTGTTCTTCAGGATCACCGGCAGGATGCGCGTCAGCTTGGCCGCCTCCTCCCGGTCGTCCGGCTCACGGGGCAGCACCGTAGGCTCCGGATAGCTGTCCATGGCATCCGCGTGCTTGGACAGGATGCAGTTCACCAGCCACCCGCTGGCGGGTCTTGGGTCGGCAGGGTTGCCGCCCTCCCCCGCCTTTTCCATCTGCTCCCAGTGCCGCAGCTTCCAGAACTGCTCGTTGTCGATGATGCGCTTGTCCAGATTCTCCTTGCCGCGCCGGTACTTGCGCAGGATCTCCGCCGCGCGGAGCACCTCCTGCGCGCCGATCCTCGGCCGCATGACCTCCTGTTCCATATGCACCGTCCTTTCCTTGTTGCTGTCTCTGTGGTCTCCCGCCGTTTTGTTGCACGGTTCGATACAGCGCCCCTCAAATTCTTCTCACGCCGCCCCAGCTTCCGAACCGTCCCGACCGCAGATCAAGCGGATCCTCGGCCACCTCCCGCACCTCTGCCCGCACCGGCGCGATGGGCCGCGTCATGCAGAAGTACCGGCTCTCATCGGCCACATGATCCTCCTGACTGGTATCCACGTCCTCCGGCGCCGTCTGGCTGTACAGCAGCGCCGGCACTGTTCGGATGAACGCCCGACAGTTCTCAAACACATACAGCATGGGATACCCCTGCTCGTCAAAGCTCATCCGATAGTGCATCTGCATCCACCCCGCGATACGCCGGTTGTCCCCTTTCACGAAGAAGATGCGGTGCTTCAGCGCCGTCTCATAGATGCTCTCGCCCCGGCTGGCGTCCCAGATGGCCGGGTCAGCCACCCCCTGTATCTGCCGCCCCCGCAGCAACGGATGCTCCTCCTCGATGCGCCGTATCTCCGCGAACTGCTTGTCCGGCGTCCACAGCACCCCCTCGTTGGGCGTCGCGGTGCAGCCGTACAGCTCTGCGATCCGGTACACGCATCCGTCATGATCCACCGCCCACCAACCGCAGGAAAAGGGCTTGGCGTAGCCGAAGTCATAGCTTCGGTACACGCTCCACTCCCGCGGCACATCGAAGGGCCGTATCACATGGGTCCACTGGCGATCCTCGTAGTGCGCCGGGTCGTCCGTAAACTCCTGAAACACCTGTCCCTCCATGATGTCCCAGCGCCCCTCCAGCCACGCCCGCCGCAGCTTGGGCGGCAGCGCCTCCAGCGTCTTGAGATAGTCCGGCTGCCGGGCCAGCAGCGCCGTGTTGTCCGTGACCCTCGCCGGGATAAAGGCGTAGTCCTCCGGATCCTCCCCCGGCTCGTACCGCCGGTCGATGAACAGCCGCTTGATGTACCCATGCCCCGGCCCGCCCGGATTGCAGGTGTAGTAGATCCGCTTGGGAAAATCGTTGACGCCCCGCAGGCACGCGGCGATCTGCCGCATCCACAGCTCCTTCAGCTGGGTGGCCTCGTCCAGAAAGATCACATCGTACTCCGCTCCCTGATACCGGTCTAAGTCCCGGTCGCTCCCGCAGTACCCGAATTGCAGAATACTGCCGTTGCCGAACACGAACCGCTTGTCGCCCGCCCGGTACTCCGCCACCTCCGCCAGCTCCCGCCGCAGGAAGGTCAGATGGTTGGCCTCCAGCTCCGGCAGGCTCCGCCGCACCAGCAGCAGCCGAATGCCCGGATACCGCAGCGCCAGCAGCTTTGCCTTGCACCGCACCGCCCAGCTTTTGCCGCCGCCCCGTGCGCCGCCGAAGGCAACGTACTTTTTCCGGCACTGTAAGAACTCCCGCTGCCGCGGGTTGGGCGTCCCCAGCGCCACGGTGACGCCGCTCATTGGCTCAGCTCCTCCGCTTCCTCGGACAGCACCACCCGCACTGTACTATCCGTCTTTTTCCCCGCCGCCTGCATCGGCTCCAACACCTTCTCCAGACCCGCCAGCGTCTGTAAGACCGCCGCCAACTCCTTCAGCTCCTTCACATCCGCCGTCCCCTCCTCCATCCGCCCCGCGGCGGTGGCTGCGGCGCGGTTCAGCTGCCGCGCCGCATCGGTCAGACAGCTCCGTATCTCCTTTTCCGAACTGCGCTTTCTCCCGCCTATACGTCCTCTCCCCCTCTCACCTCATACACCCGCAGGATCTGGGCGGCAAAATCCGCCAGACAGCTCCGGCACACATTTTCACCGCCCACCCGGTAGTAGCTCTCGCCCCAACCGATCTCTCGGCCGCACAGATCGCACTCGGCCCACGTACCCTCCTTGTCTCCCTGCGCTCTCCTGTTCTCGTGCATCGCATAGCCCCCCTTCATCTTCTCCGCGCCATTCCCTCTCCGGTTGCTCTTTTCCCGCCAACACCGCCCCATTTTTTTGCGTCTGCCCCGCCGCGCCGCTGACGGCACCGCCGGGAAAGGGACTTACCGGTGCTTGTGGCGCAGCCAAGCGGCAGGCATTTCCTATGAGGAAAAGGACGTGGAGCAGCACCCCTCCGAGGCTGCTGCGCTGAGCCGTGCCGCATGGCGGCCAACGGACTGAACGGCAACGGGGGCAAGGTGGAAAAGAGCGGCGGCAGGCCTTGCTGCTGTTTGCCTGAACCATGGCATAAGTTGGCAAGCCTCCTTGCGAAAGTACCGGCACCTGCACGAAATGCCATCAAATATAGCTCTGAGCATTCAAAAAAACAGCCCGCAAGGAGCAACGGTCTGTGCCGCCTACTCTGCGGTCTGCACTTGCAAATCGCCGTAAATTGTGATAAAATATCCTTATAAGGTCAGGTTGCCGATACCTTTCCTGCAAATCCTGCAAACTCTAACTCGGCATAGGAGCTGCTATGATGAAGAAGTGTCAGGCGGATATCGCCTATGAATATCTGAAGGAAGCCATTATCAACAAGGTCTTCTTCCCGGGAAATCGCCTGATTGAGGAAGACCTCGTTCGGGAAACCGGCGTAAGCCGCACTTCTGTTCGCACGGCGCTGAACCGACTGCGCTATGAGGGGATTGTCGAGGGCACCCCCAACCGAGGCATGATGGTGACACGGTTCCATCCCAACGACATTAAGAGCGTCTTTCAGATCCGTGAGAGTCTGGAGGTCGGCGCCTTTTCTCTTGCCATTGAGCGAATATCGCCGGCTGCTGTTGACCGTATGCGCGAGTATAACGGAGAACTACGCAAGGTTTCTGAAAACTTTTCCATCAGTGATTTTGTGAAATATAACCGGGCCTTCCACTGGGAAATCGCCTTGGCCAGCGGCAATCGATACTACCAGAAATATCTGGATGAGGTGTACAATACGATCGCCGTATGTCTGCTATTCTATAATTCCTCCATGGATGACCAGCGCTCCGTGAAGCTGCACGAGGATTTAATCCGCGCCATAGAGGAAAAGGATTTTACGGCAGGCAAGCAGGCCATTATCGCGGATAACTATGTCGCCGTGGAGGATTCCGGTTTCACTGGCTGATTTTTTTCAATACCGCGCAAAAAAGGCATCCCGCAAGGGATGCCTTTTTTAATCTTGATGGGTTTATTCCGCTTTCCAGTCGGGATAGTAGCGATCCCAGCCGCAACGGCTCACCGTGGGGGGCGTGCTGCTGAATGTGCGGTCGACTACCACATCCACCAGCGTGGGGCCATCGTAGGCCAGCGCTGCCTCCAGTGCCGGACGGATCTCCTCAGGACGCTCCACGCGGAAGGACTTGATGCGGAAGCCCTCTGCCATCTTGGCATAATCCGGCACATACACCTCGCCGTCATCATAGCAGAACTCGGTGAGGATCGAGCGGCCCTCGTAATACTGCCGCTGCAGGCCCCATACGGTGCCGTAGGACGAGTTATTCACCACGATCCAGGTGATAGGCAGGTGATACTCTGCGGCAGTGGCCAGCATACTGCTGTGGATCAGGAAACCGCCGTCTCCCTCCACGGACACGACCTTTCGGTCGGGGCAGCCCACGGCAAAGCCCAGAGCCTGTGCCAGAGATGTGCCGATGAGGTCCATACCATAGCCGTAGTAGGCGCTTCTGGGCTCGTCGTGGCAATAGTAGTTTCTCGCGCAGATCGCCGCGCCCACCTGTACGCCGTTCTTGGGGAATACCTCCTCCAATTCCTTGACGAAGCGGAAGGGGTTGATGGGATAACTGTCACTGTTGCGGTACTCCGCCATCTCGGCGAAATACTCCGCGCGGCCCTTGGCCACGTCGGCTTTGACATTGTGGTCAAAGGTGCGGTTCTCGGCCTTGATGAGCTCGATCAGCTCCTGCAAAACACTCTTGGGATCTCCGTGGATACCCACCTCAATGGGATACACGCGGCCCAGCTCGCGGGGATCCGTGTGGACATGGATGATCTTCGTCTTGTCCATGTTGTAGGTATCGCCCATTTCCCAGGCACCGGTTTCATCCTCGTCAAAGCGGTTGCCCAGCGTGATCACGACATCGGACCGCCAGCAAAGCTCGTTGGCGCACTTGTTGCCCCAGCCGCCTACGCGACCGGCGTAATAAGGATCGTTTCCGCCGATGATGCCCTGTCCCATTGCCGCAGTACCCACAGGCGCATCCAGCAGCACGGCCAGCTCTTTTACCTCTTCGCAGGCATCGGACACCACGGCGCCTACGCCGCAAACGATCATGGGATGCTCGGCATCCACGAGGAGCTTAGCGGCCCGCTCCACAGCAGCGCGGCTGCCGCGGGGACGGTCAACAATGGCGTGCTCCTTCAGACGGTAATCACGATTCATGTCCTCTGCGGAAATCTCCTTGGCCTGTACGTCCACAGGGATGTTGATCATGACCACGCCGGGCCGGCCACTCATGGCGGTCGTATAGGCTCTTGCCACGGTCATGGGGATCTGCTCGGCGTGTACCACCCGATATACCCGCTTGGCAAAGCCGCGGTACAGAGACGCCTGATCCATATCCTCGCAGATATCCAGCTCCTCCTCGGCGCCGTAACCGGCCTGATAGGTGGGGATATCACCGCAGATCACGATAACGGGACTGTTGGACATGGCCTGCTCCACTACGCCGGGGATGGCCTGCATCATGCCGGGGCCGTTGGTCACCAGCAGTACGCCGGGCCGACCGGTGGCCTTAAAATATCCGCCTGCCGCCGAAGCACCGACAGATTCATCGTGAATGATGATCCCCTGGATGCCGTAAGTATCCTTTGCCTTGTAAAGGCCGTCGCAGATGGCGAGGTTGCCGTGGCCGCCCATGCCGAAGATGTGCTTTACACCCAGTTCGGCAAGGCACTTCATTAACAGGTCAGAACCTTTGAACTCAGACATATTACTCTCCTTAAATTTGTACGAAAATTTATTCTGTTCGTGATAAATCACGGTGTCACATGACAAAACCGGTGATGAGATAGAGTACAGCCGCAACGCCGGCGCTGATGAGCGCATAGGGGAGCTGTGTGCGGAAATGCTTAACGTTGTCGCAGCCGCTGAAGGCGGAGGCCATGACGGTGGAGTCGGAAATCATGGAGCAATGGTCGCCCATAATAGCGCCGGACAGCATAGCCGCTACCAGAATATTCAGGGGGATCACACTGGCGGTAGCCATGGGGACAACGATGGGGATTATAATGGCAAAGGTACCCCAAGAGGATCCGGTTGCAAAGGCCATCAGAGCGCCGGTGACAAATACCAGTGTGGGAACGATGGCGTTGGGGATGTGTGCCGCCGTGATGCCGGAAATGAAAGCGCCGATATTCAGCTCGCCGCAGATGCCGCTCAGGCAGAAGGCAAAGACCAACAGCATAGCCACGGGGATCATTTCCAGGATACCCTGCCCGCAGGCCTTGACGGCCTCGCCGTACTTCATGCCGGCGAAGATCATGCACATGATAATGGTCACCACGTTGCCGATGAGCATCGCGTAAAACACCGAGGTGGACGTGTCACCATCGGCGAAAACGCCCTTTCCGGTGATGAGCTGACCACCGATGACGCAGGCAATGATCACCACAATGGGGAGAACAACGAGCCAAGGAGTCGCGGTCTTTGTATCATGCGCCTGCTCCGTTTCATCGGCCATAACGACGACGGCGTTCTCGGCCTCCTTCATACTACCGATGTTCCAGTTCTTGAAAATGACGACCAGACAGACCACCAGCGCGATGACGCAGTAGAAGTTAAAGGGAAGTGCTTTGATCATGACGCCCATGGTGTCCGAAATGCCCAGCGTAGCCAGCAGGCCGATAATATAGGCACCCCAGGAGTTCAGAGGCAGCAGCGCGCACATGGGGGAGGCGGTAGAGTCCACCAGATAGGCGACCTTTTCGCGAGAGTAGCCATAGTTGTTGGCCAGCGTCTTACCGATGGTGGCGGTAACGGCCTCAGAGGTGTACTGGTCAAAGAACAGAACCACACCGATGAGCCAGGTCAAAAACTGCGCCTTGGCGGGCGTGGTGATTTTGGCTTTCTTCTGCAGCCACTGAATCAGGCCGTTTACGGCGCCGGAAACCTGCATGAGCTTGATCATGCCGCCGATCAGCGTGGCGAACAGGATGAGCTTCACGTTCCATGCGCTGGACACAACGGCGATCAGCTTGTCAAACGACATCCCGAGACCGGCCAGAGGGTTGCCTCCGGCCAGAATGATGCAGCCGCTGAAAATACCGACGAACATACCGACAAAAATCTTCTTTGTCGCGAGGCAAACGATAATCGTTAGAATCGTGGGAAGTAGAATGATCCAGGATTGACCCATAGTTTTTCCTCCTCTAAGCATATCTTGTTTGTTGTTTGTGTAGTATCGCTGCGGTTTTGCAGGCCGTCCCTTTTTCCTGAAGGGGACATTCTGCTGGGAACGCCGGAAGGGGTCGCGCCAAGGAACAGAGCTTTTCAGCTTACCAGACCTTGATAAGCTCCTCTGGATCTGTCCATGCACGCTCCTGCTTCAGCGCGGTTTCAAGGAGCGTCAGCTTGCCGTCATAGCAGGTCATGCCCTTACGGAGATAGGGATTCTCCTCAATGGCTTTCTTGAAGCCCTTATCGGCGATCTGCAGGAGATAGGGCAAGGTCGCGTTTGCCAGCGTCACGGACGCGGTTTGGGAGAACGCGGAGGGAATATTATCTACACAATAGTGCAGGATACCCTCCTCGTAGAACACGGGATCGTCATGGGTGGTGCTGCGGCAGGTCTCCACGGCGCCGTTGTCATCGCAAGCCACATCCACGATCATGGAGCCCCGCTTCATGAGCTTCAGATCCTCCCGATAGATAATGTGGTCTTTTCGATCCTTCGCCCACTGGATCCCGTTGATGATGACATCGGATTCCTTCAGGCACTTTTCCAGATTGGCGCGGTTGGAGATCATGAAGCTTACATCGGGCAAATATTTCTTCGCCTCCAGCATCACATCCATGTTTACATCCAGAATACGGACCTCGTTGCCCATGCCGCAGGCAAGCTCCGCAACGCCGGTGCCGATGTTGCCGCAGCCCAGGCAGGTAATGACAGGCCGCTCCACGCCGGCTACATTAGCCAACAGCTTGCCGGGACCACCGTTGACGGCCTGCATATAATGCAGCGCTGCCAGAAAACCTCCCTTGCCGGCCAACTCGCTCATGGGGCGCAGCAGAGGGAAACGACCGTTCTTGTCGGGCACATCCTCATAGGCCACCGCGGACGCATGGCTGTCCAGCAGACAGTCTGTTTCGGCCGGGTGCGCGTTGGAGTGAATGTAGGTAAAAAGGACCTTATCCTTTGCCATCCACTTAAATTCCTGAGGGAACAGCTCCTTCACCTTATAGTAGATGTCGGACTCTCTCCATACCGTGTCCGTGTCCGCGATGATCGCTCCGGCGGCCTCATACTCTGCATCGGAAAAACCGCTGCCAACTCCGGCTCCGGCCTCCACATAGACCGTGTGGCCATGGCGCGTAATTTCCTGCACAGTGGCCGGCACAGCGGATACCCGGTATTCGTTTTCTTTGATCTCCTTCAGAACACCGATTTTCACACAAATACACCTCCTAAAAAATACGTGACATTTCTGTCTACTAAATTGTACACAATCCGGGGTGTGGTGTCAACATCATTTGTGCGCATTGACTGCTTTTCGTGGCTATGAATAAGAAAATGCTGTCATTTTCGTGATTGTATACAATATTGGTTTTTACAGTTGACTTTTTTTCCGGCTGTGACTAATATAAATAGTACGCCTAAGCGTACTCTGCGGATCTATGTGATCCAATTTTATTTCCGGAGGCTGAAACTATGAATCAATCACCGAAAATTGCTATTCTTCGTTGGGAAAGCGGGTTCGTTCCTCAGGGACTCATGCAGCTGGAAACCATGGCAGGCAACAGCACCAACCCTGCGTCGTATCCTTTTCCGGTCCGTTTGGTGGAGGTGAAAGGCGCCTGTGTGGAAACCGTCATCACCCATCCCAGTCGGGAACTGCTGCAAAGCATGATTGCTATTTGCCGGCAGCTCAAGGAGGAGGGGGTCCAAGCCGTTACCACCAGCTGCGGCTTCAACGCTATTTTCCAGAAGGAGCTGGCCGACAATGCCGGCATACCTGTTTTCACCTCGGCACTGCTGCAGGTACCGTTCGCGCAGGCAATGGTAGGCAGGAACCATTCCGTTGGTGTCATCACTGCCAACCGCGCCTCCTTGACCCGTGCGCACATGGAGGCCTGCAACATCACGGACGATATGAATGTGTTTGTGATGGGGCTTGAGGACGCGCCTCAGTGGCGCAAGATCTTTGATCAGCCGGATACGCCCTTTGATATGGACGCCGTCAGCGAAGAAATTCTTGGCGTAGCCCGGCGAGCAGCCAAGGAGCATCCGGATTTGGGCGCCATCGTGCTGGAATGCACCGATCTGCCGCCTTATGCCGCACGTATCCGGCAGGAGCTGAACGTTCCTGTGTTTGATATCAATTCCTTGGTGGGATATGTCGCGATTTCCCTCTCCGAGCTTCCTCTCTATTGAGAGAGGGTTTCTCCTGCTGTCGCAGGTACCCAAAACCCTTCGGCGGATCAACGCTCCCTTCGCATCAAATGCCCGTCGCTCTCTGCCGCCGGTGCCGGTAGCAGCGTAACATACAATGCCCTCAGTTGCAACCAATGCTGGTCAAAGGTTTGGCCGAGGATAAGCACATCGATAATCTTGTCGGCCACGATGTAACTTCTCTGCGTAAGCACCAGCAGATGATTGAAGCCGTTCTTGAAAATGCATTGAATATTGCACTGATTCAGGACACTGAGGAGGTTGTTGCTGTTACTGAGGATATGTTTGCTGAGGCTGAATTGCCGTTCCGGGTGCAGTAAAGCATCGTGTTGGATTTTGATTTCAAGCCCGGCCTTCATTCTCAGCGTGAAGAAAGCTGAAAGGAGAAAGCCTTACGGCCCTTGTTCCTGTAATTGAAAAAATCAAAACCTCCAGCTAAGCCGGAGGTTTTGACTATGTATAGATTACTTGGTGATAGACAATTTCGGTTGCACGGTCTCGGCAGGAGTTCATCCGCCTGACCCACTCCATTTGGTCGCTGGCTTTCAGCGTTTCCGTAATGCCCTCAGCATCTGCCATTTGCTTTACCAGCCGAAGAAAAAGCTCCTCTGCCTGTCGATCAATGTCCGCAAGATAGGCGTTCAATTCGCCGCTGGTCAGCAGGTTGGCATAGCGCACACGGCGATGCTCCTTGAGATAGCGGAGATGCCGCTGTCCCCATATCCCGATTGGCTGATATTCCTCCGGCTCATCATCCCCGGCAACCAAGTAATAGTCTCCAACCAATTCATATTTCAGCCCTGTGCGTTCATCCGTGACAAATCTTTCCATTCGTATAACCTCCTGTTCCTTTCTGCAACCATTGTAGCAGAAGAATTAGCGGAAATCGAATGTGCGGATAGCAAAAAAGCGCCGTCTCGGGATCACTCCCAAGACGGCGCTTTTCTGTTGTGGATCGGAGCGAACACTTCACGGCGAAGCCGCCGCTGAAGAAATAGGTGTTCGTCCAATACCTGTTTGCTGGAGAACAGCACCCATATCTCCGCCGTGTGTCCGGTAGGCACATCGGACGCGCAGCTGCAAGCCTACCGGCAGATCATCGACCTCGCGGATGTGGTGCTGTGCGTCTCCGACACGGACGCACCGGCAGCGTCCGGCGCGGAGGACGCGGCGCTGACTTACGCGCTGGCGCAGAAGCCGCTGGTGCTGCTGCACCCCACGGAGTTGACCACCATGCGCATCGGGTGGCCGTTCCGAACCGGATAAGCGCAGGAAAATCGTGGCGGATGGGCGGGGATTCCCTTGCAATTCGGGTTTTTGTGTGCTATACTGCCATTCGAAAAGTGAAAATAACGGACGGCGCGCCGGTCTTTTGGGAGACGGGCGGCGGAATGGGGTGAGAAGCCCCGCGAGAAGGTCACTGTGATGCCTGCGCGATATGCGGCAGGCTAAGTCAGGTACGCAATGCGCCGGAGCCGATAGGTTTTGCCATTTCCGAAGCCGAGATGAGAGTGCTGCGCACGGTCATTTTTGGCCGTGCGTTTTGTTTTGCACCGGAACGAACTTTTGGGGCAGGAGCAGGACTTTTCATGAACTTCTCTGTCAGTCGGGGCGGTTTGAACGGAAACCGCCGCTTTCCATACGGGGGATGGGGTCAGCCGCCCCGTCCCCCGAACCTCTAAAATCCAGGCCCCAGGGTCTTTTAATATAGAGAAAAAATCACAATTCCCCGCCGCTGCTTTCGCCGCGACCTTGCCCCGCAGGGGCAGGGCCAACGCGCAAAGGGCCAGCGGATGCGGGAAAAATCAAGAAAGAGAAAGGAAGATCACGGAATGAAAAAGAGAATTGTATCATTCCTGATGGCACTGGTGATGGCCGTCTCGCTGCTGCCGGTCAGCGCCTTTGCTGTGGATGGGGCTTATACCGTGGCAAAGGACGCCGCCGTGCAGCAGGGGGAAGACAACAGCAAGGTCACGGTTTATTTTTCCCTGTCGGATAACGGGAAGTACAAAACCGGCACCAGCGGCAAAACGCTGGCCTATGTCCCGGTAACGGTGGAGTATTTTGATCTGGATGACTACGGTCTGGGCAAATACACCCGTGCGGACGCGGGCGAGCAGCCTACGGTGCTGCACCTGTTCATCAAAATGCTGGAGCAGGAGTACCTGAACGGCGGCAAGCTGACGGCAGATAGCGACGCGCTTACCGTGTCCGGTGCCGCCGGAAGTATGTTTATGACGAAGTTCTGGGGCCACGATCAGAACCTGACCTATTATGTGAACCATGTGTACCCCATCATGTCGGGCAACACCGGCGCCACGGCGGACTGGATCATCCTGAAGGATGGCGACGTGGTGGACGTGGCGATGTTCGACGACTGGAGCTTCTGGAGTGACGCCTACGCGGGCTTCCAGTATTTCATGGATGGCGACGCACCCACCCACAGCTATACCGCCACGGCGGGCGAGGCCAAGGTCATCACCTGCAAGACAGCGCAGACGAACATGATGAGTCCCAGCGGGACGCAGTATAACGTCTGCGGGACGCAGACCGTTTACTACGGCAAGACGCTGTTTGCCAGCGACGCCCAGAGCGTCACCACCGACTCCAGCGGTGCAGCCAGCATCACCTTCCCCGAAGCAGGCGACTGGTATGTGTGGGCCAACGGCGCCAAGGGTAAGAGTACCAACAATGTCGTCAGCTCCCCCGCCTACGCCGCGGTGACGGTGGAGGCAGGCGGCGTGACCACTCCCAAGCTGACGCTGACCACAGACAAGGAAAGCGTCATTTGGAACGAGAAGGTCACCGTGACTGCCACCAACGAAAAGGGCGAGCCGGTGGTCTGTAATTGGACAGTCAACGATCCCTCCGTGATGCCGTACAGAGCAAAGAATCCTTGGGACGGACAATCCAACATTGCGATCAAGGGCACAGAAGTGAAAAATGCTCTTGTGCTGACAGCCACTTCGGTGGACGATCCGACGCTACAGGGTGAGCTGCAGTTTAACGTATTGCCGTTGGCCGAAGTGTATGCGGTCTTTGGTGACGGAACTAAGCAACCCTTGACCATGAAGGCAGAGACCAGAGCTGTCGGAAATGGCACCTTCAATGTGATTGAGATTCCTGCCGCCGTCGACCACATCTTAGTCCGCCCTGCCAAAGGCTATACGATTATTGATAATAGCGGCCCTGCAACCGGTACAACTCTTTGGACACCAGAATATGACAGTGAAGGTTTTTGCGCTGTGACACGTGCGCAGGGCGATTTAAGCAAAACAACCTTTGCGCCCGAAAGAGTTCTGTTTACCCGTGGAATACTACCGAAATACCCTGAGAGCGACTGGTTCTGTAACAGGATTAAGGTAGAAAAGGAAAATGTATTCTTGGCGTGGGAGCAGGACACAGACAGCCCCATCCAAGAGGTCAAGGTAGAAAATGCGACCCTCTATACTCCAGTGCAGACGGCACAGAACAGTTTTAGCATGATACTTGACCGCAATGCAGAGACCGCTTCTTTCCTTTTTAATACTGAGGCAAAGAAAGTCTATCTCACCGATGAACAATACAAGGCAGAGGGCGCTGCACTGGAGCAGAAGGATGGCTTCTACGTGCTGCCTGTCAATGCTTCCGAGCTTGAGGCCAGCGGACTGCATTCCCGGCGGATGGAAAAGACCTACTATGTGCTGGCAGAGTCTACCACTGGCCGCAAGCTGCGCTTTAATGTTACGGTGTACCAGCGGGATAACGCTATGGATACCCCCACAGCGGTGGAGGAATATCTGTGTCTGG
>ULRD01055452.1_pt1 | contig 19665 bp, 15 predicted proteins | sample 1955181 | NCBI WGS metagenome assembly ULRD01 (sample SAMEA4835675, study PRJEB28245) | human gut metagenome | biome: gut microbiome; material: fecal sample | place: Denmark | collected 2008
CAGTGAGCGCAGCAGCTCTATCGCGAGCGCCGCGCCCGCTGTCACGCGGCGCATACGGACGCGGCGGGCAGGAGTGCAGCGTCTATATCTCCTGCACAGCAGAAGCCACGCTGCGAGCGCGGCCAGCAGCCACAGGATATGCAGCGGGGAGAAGAGTCCGAACGCCCTCTCCGAGCCCGGGACTATTGAAAAATCAAGGAAAGCGTCCATTTTACCTCCGGCACGGAGGCGGGTTATTCCGCTTCCGGCGTTTGGATTGTATAAAAATCTGACTTTTTTGTATATTTCTATTGACATACGCCGAAAGCGTGCTATAATGCAGGCAATTGAACAAAGCATGATAGAGGCGCGGATGTTAAGAGTAGCCCCCTTGAAAGACGGCAGGAACCGTTGGGGCGAAAGGAGCAGCCGCCGAAGAGTATCGGACTTCCTGATCCGGTATATCTGGGTCGTCGGAGAATATCCGGCGGACTGTCGCGTAAGCGGAGAGCTGTCAGGCCACCTTGGTGATTATTTTCGAGGTCATGAACAGTATCTGCTCTGTTCATGATTTTATTTTTTTAGGAGGAAAGAACTGATGTACGGTACTTTCTGGGCACTCGTGCCTCCCATTGTGGCCATCGTTCTGGCCCTTATCACCAAGGAGACTTATTCGTCTCTGTTTGTCGGCATTGTTGTCGGCGCGCTTTTTGTCGGCGGCTTCAATCTTGTCGGCTCGCTCGACACTATGATCAATGACGGCTTTATTGCCGCCCTTTCTGACAGCGGCAACGCAGGTATCTTCATGTTCCTCGTTCTGCTGGGCATCATGGTCGCGCTCATCAACGCCGCCGGCGGCTCCGCCGCGTTCGGCCGCTGGGCTGCGCAGCATGTTCACACCCGCGCCGGTGCGATAATCGCAACCTTCTTCCTCGGTGTGCTCATCTTCGTTGACGACTATTTCAACTGCCTGACCGTCGGCTCCGTCATGCGTCCCGTTACCGACAGCCACAACGTCTCCCGCGCAAAGCTCGCATATATTATTGACGCAACTGCCGCGCCTATATGCATGATCGCCCCCGTGTCCTCCTGGGCAGCTGCCGTTGCGACCACCGCGCAGGATCTTGACACCGGCATTTCCGGTATCCAGCTTTTCGTTCAGGCTATTCCTTATAACTTCTATTCCCTGCTGACCATCGTGTTCGTCATCGCCATCACCGTCATGGGTTTCGATTACGGCCCCATGGCCATGGCCGAACTGAAGGCGCTTCAGGGCGAACTCGGTTCCCTCGGCAACGATGAAGAGAACACCGTCGAAAACGCATGCATCTGGGATATGCTCATTCCCGTTATCGTACTTATTATATTCTGCATCGTCGGCCTGATGTATGCCGGCGGCTTCTGGGACGGCGCAGGTCTTATTGATGCTTTCGCGAACACCAGCGCTTCCGTCGGTCTGCCCTGGGGCTGCATCATCGCCCTGCTCATCACCTTTGCGTACCTGCTCCTGCGCCGCGTCATCACCTTCAAGGATGCTACCGGCTGCATCACCAAGGGCTTCATCGCGATGGTTCCCGCGCTGCTCATCCTCACTTTCGCGCTCACACTCAAGAACATGACCGGCCTTCTCGGCGCTGATGTGTACGTTGCGGGTCTCGTTCAGGGCGCGGCTGACGGACTGTTCTCCATGCTCCCGGCTATCATCTTCCTCGTCGCGGTCGGTCTGGCCTTCGCCACCGGCACCAGCTGGGGCACCTTCGGTATCCTGATCCCCATCGTGCTGCCCGTCTTTGCTGACGCTCCCGACCTGCTTATGATCGGTATCTCCGCATGCCTTGCCGGCGCTGTCTGCGGCGACCACTGCTCCCCCATCTCCGACACGACCATCATGGCCTCCGCCGGTGCAAACTGCAACCACATCGAGCACGTCAGCACTCAGCTGCCCTACGCGCTGACCGTCGCGGCGATCTGCTTTGTGAACTTCATCCTCGCGGGCTTCATCCGCAACGCGGTCATCTGCCTCATCATCGGCATCGCAATGACCATCGGAACGCTGTTCGTCATCCGCAGCATCGTCAGAAAGAACGCCGCCGAACAGGCGTAAGTGATATACTATATAATATAGAATAGAATGAACTATCCCCGCTGTCCGTTGGACAGCGGGGATGTCTTGTTTATCTGCCTTATTTCATAAGTATTCTCGCAAGCTCCATCGTCACGACCTTCGCTGCCGCGCCGCCGCGGCATAGCCCTTGACGGAACCGGCCATGATCCAGCCCATATAGATGACCTCCGCACCCGCGGAGATATACTCCCCCGCCTCGGCAGCGCCGTCTCCAATATGCGCTTCTTTGTGTCCTCCTCCATAGTCCCGTTCTCCTTTTGGTTACCGAACGGTAACTTGTCAAGAGCTTTTTTAATTTTTCCCGGTTATGGAATATGAATTTTTATTTCTTGCACCGGTCTTGGTACTGGTGTAAAATATAGTTATATTACACGTCTACAAATAAGAAAGAAGGACAGGCTATGAAGATAACTTTTATAGGCGCCGCGCATGAAGTGACCGGCAGCTGCACTTATATCGAAGTCGGCGACAAGAAGGGCATTGTCGATTACGGCATGGAGCAGGGCAGGAACCTCTATGAGAACGCTCCCCTGCCCGTCGCCCCGGGCGAGCTGGATTTCGTGCTGCTGACCCATGCGCACATCGACCACTCCGGGATGCTGCCCGCGCTCTATAAGCAGGGCTTCCGCGGCTCGGTATACGCCAGCGCCGCGACCTGCCAGCTGTGCGACATAATGCTGCGCGACTCGGCGAACATCCAGATGCAGGAGGCAGAGTGGAAATCCCGCAAGGCCATGCGCGCGGGCGGCGCGCCGGTCGAGCCGGTATACGACCTTGACGACGTCGCGGGCATAATGGGGAGAATGATCCCCTGCGGGTACAACAAGATAATTCAGGTCAATGACTGCGTGTCCATCCGCCTGACCGACGTCGGGCACCTGCTCGGCTCGGCGGCAATAGAGGTATGGCTGCACGAAAACGGCGAGGAGCGCTGCATCTGCTTCAGCGGCGATATCGGCAACCTCAACCAGCCCATCCTCCGCGACCCGCAGTTTGTGAAGAGCGCGGACTACCTCGTGATAGAATCCACCTACGGCGACAGGCTGCACTCCGCCGAGCGCGCGGACTATGTCTCCGAGCTTGCAAAGCTCATCCAGTCGACGCTCGACGCCGGCGGGAACCTCATTATCCCCTCCTTTGCCGTCGGCCGCACACAGGAGATCCTGTACTTCATACGCGAGATAAAGGAGCGCGGCCTCGTACACGGACACGCGGACTTCCCCGTCTATGTGGACAGCCCCCTCGCCATCGAGGCGACGACGGTGTTCCTCCAGTGCGACACTGAATTTGTCGACGAGGAGATGCAGGCGGTCATCCGCTCGGGCGTGAACCCGCTCATGTTCCCCGGCCTCAAGCTCTCGGTATCGAAAGAGGACTCGGTCGCGATAAACGAGGATAAGACGCCGAAGGTCATCATCTCCGCAAGCGGCATGTGCGACGCGGGCCGTGTGCGCCACCACCTCAAGCATAACCTCTGGCGTCCGGAGTGCCGGGTGCTGTTCGTGGGCTATCAGGCCGTCGGCACCCCCGGTCGGGCGCTCATAGACGGGGCAAAGAAGGTCAAGCTCTTCAACGAGGATATCGAGGTGTGCGCCTCGATAAGTGTGCTGCCCGGCGTAAGCGGCCACGCTGACAAGAACGGCCTTCTCGGCTGGCTGCACGGCTTTGAAAAGAAGCCGAAGCTCGTCTTCGTAAACCACGGCGACCCTGATTCCGCCGACAGCTTCGCCGCCTGCCTAAATGACGAGCAGGGTTACAAGGCCTTCGCGCCATACAGCGGCACGCGCTTTGACCTGCTGCGCGGCGAGTTCGACTATATCGCCGAGCCCAAACCGATAGAGAAGAAGCCCATTGTCTCCAAGGCGAGCCGCCTTGTGTCCGAGCTCATCGCCGCGGCGGAGCGCCTGCTGCGTATCTGCAAGGGCATGGACGGGAAGCCGAACAAGGTGCTTCAGGGCTTTGTCAGGGATATAAACAAGCTGTCGGACGATATGGAAAAATATACCTGACAGGCGATTTTTAGTTGACATAAAACTACCGCTGTGCTACGATAATGTAACAGGACATAGAGCGTACGTATGCCCAAGGTTCGGCAAAGCGTACTTGACTTATACAGTCTATACAGGAGGATAAGCATGGCAAACCCGGTATTTGACCCGGAGAGAGCACTGGGTCTGAAAGTGACAAAAATGGATCGGCAGGAGCTCTGTGAGTTCGTCTCCGCGCTCTGCCGCAAGGTCGTGGCGGAGGTCGGCTCAAGAGGCCGCCGCGGCGGTATATACCCGAGCAACATAAGCGTTGACGATAACGGCGTCATCGCCATCGGCCCCGCTGGGAAAAGCCCGTGGGAGGGCGAGGAGCTCAAGTTCATCGCGCCTGAGCTGTACTGGAACGGGCAGCTCTCAGCAGCCTCCGACGTTTACTCAGTCGGCATGCTGATGTACTACGCCGTCAGCGGCGGCAGGCTTCCTCTTGAGGACGAGTGCCGTGATGCGCAGCTGCGCCGCATGGGCGGGGACGATTACCCCGCGCCCAAGGCGGCGGGGCGCAGGCTCGGCGAGATAATAGAAAAGTGCATACGCTTCAAGGCTGCCGACAGGTACCAGACGCTTGACGAGCTGCGCGCCGTGCTTGACAGCTGCATCAAGAATCTTTACCTCAGCGACGTGCCCAGCGCCGAGGCTATCTTCAAGAAGAATGACGACGACCTGAGCGATATAGAGCGGATGATGGTCGGCATCATAGAAAAAGGCGATGACGACGAGGCGGAATCGGAGCCTGCCGCCGAAGCTCCCGCGGAGCCGGAGCCGGGCGTGAAGGTCTATGAGCCTGCGCCGAAGAGCGACTCCAAGGTCAAGAAGCCTGAGCAAAAGAAATCCGAGAGCACGCAGAAGCAGCCCGAGGGGCCGATCAGCTCCGAGCAGGTCGAAATGCTCTCGAAGAAATTCAAAAACCAGGGTACGCCCGCTGTCCCCAAGCTCACTGAGGAGAAAAACCCGGAGCTTGAGCCGGTCGTCCCCGTAAGGCAGCCGGTCAAGACCCCGGCGGTGCAGTATACGAAGAACGCAGAACGCGAAAGGAAGATAGCCGAAGAGGTGAAAAAACGCAGAAGAAGGCCGCTTGCGCTGATACTCGTGCTGTGCGCGGTGCTGATCATGGCGGCGATAGTCATTAACGCGATGCTCAAGGACTTCCAGCAGGCGCGGCAGCAGCCGGACAATGTGACACCGGCTGTGACAAGCAGCGACCCCTATGCCAACACCACCATGCCGCCCGTCGCCGAAGACGGTACTGAGACTCCCACCGGAGGGCTCGAGATAGGCGAGGGTTCTCCCGATGCGCAGGCAACGCCTGACGCTCAGGCCACTCCCGATCCTCAGGCCACGCCCATGCCTGCCGAGAGCGCGGCTCCGGTCGAGCACAGCTATCAGGTGTTTAAAGAGGACATCAGCTGGAGCGCGGCACAGCAGAAGTGCGAGGCTCTGGGCGGACACCTCGTCGTTATCAATGATGAGGATGAGCTCAACGAGGTCATATCCATGGCGGAGCAGAACGGCATATCCAGAGTCTGGATCGGCCTGCGCAGGCAGAACGGTCAGGAGAGCTGGGTGAACGGTCAGGACGGCTTTGTCAAATGGGCAAAGGGCGAACCGAGCTATGTCGACGTGAACGATCAGGTCTCCGAGGACTATGTGATGCTCTGGAACAACAACGGCTGGGCATATAATGACAACCGCGACGATCCGTGCAGCGATTACCCTGCCTTCTATTCCGGGACGATGGGTTATATCTGCGAGTTCGGCGACTGACGCCGGATGGACAGACTGATCGATCTGCTGCCGGTGCTGCTGGCCGGGCTGCTGCTGTATAAGTGCAGCATTGTCAAACCGGCCGGCGCGCTCCGGGAGGATCATCTCTCTCCGCGCAGCTGTCTTTCGGCAAAGGGCTTCTTTGCCGTCACGGTCATCATGCACCATATCGCCCAGTACACCTCGTCCGGGCTTCTGTTTCACAGGTTCGAGTATCTCGGGAACATGCCGGTGTCGGTATTCTTCTTTATCTCGGGCTACGGCCTTATGAAAAGGCTATGCTCGGATGCGGCCTACGGCAGGAGCATTCTGCGCCGCCGTCTGCCGAAGGTGGCGGTACCGTTTTTCCTCGCGGCTGCGGCGTACAAGCTCATGTGCATGTGCATAGGTCAGGAGATGTCCGCCGGTGATATGCTGGGGTATCTGATAAACAGCGGCAACTCGCTGTGCATACTCTGGTACTTTGTCGTTATTGCGGGGGCGTATTTTCTCTTCGCCGTATCGGCGCTGCTATTTGGTGGAAAGACGAAGGCCGTGCTTGCCTCGCTGGTTCTGTACTGGGCAGTGTACGTCATTGCCGGGAGCCGTGCGGGGCTTGGCGAATGGTGGTATAATACGGCGCACCTGCTTCCTATAGGCATGGTATGGGCACTGCACGAAAATGGCATTCAGCGCGCTGTGAAGAAACGCTGGCTGCCGGTGACGGTACTCTGCATTGCCGGTTTCGCGCTGATATTCACGCGGTATGACAGCATCTATGCGCTGTGCCCGACGGCGGCGTTCCACCTCACGCTCGCGGTATTGAGGAATATGTTCTTCACCCTCGGCTTTGTGCTGATAACAATGAAGCTGCGCTTCGGGAACCGGGCGCTTGAGCTGCTGGGAAAGGTATCAATGGAGCTGTACGCGGTGCAGCTGATACCGCTGGATCTCTTCCACAGTGAGGCCATATGGATAGAGAGCGACCTCATATATGCGCTCGCCGTACTGTCCGTGACAGTGACAGTCTCCGTGCTTATATACTTAGTAAAGAAGAAATTGAACAAACAGCCGTCCCTCGGTTAATGCCGGGGACGGCTGTTCTTGTTTACTGTGATAATGGCAGAGCCTTCATCTGCCGGAAGTAAACCGGCATAAGCAGCGCTGTCGCGCCGAGCCACGCAAGGGTGTGCGACAGGCAGATGCCCGTATAGCTCAGGCCGTATGGCGCGAGCAGCGCGGCAAGACCTACCGAGCCGAGGATGCGCATGACAAGCTCTATTACGCAAGCCTCAAAGGGGGTTCGGCTGTTGCCCATGCTCTGGATCGCAGTGCGGAAAACCATCAGCAGGCCGAGGACGACATAGAACGGGCAGACGGCAAAGAGATAACCGTCGGAATAGCGGATGACCTCGGCGGTGGGAGAATCCAGAAACAGCGGGACGACGAGGTGACGGCAGCCGAGCAGCAGCGCGCACATGAGCACGTTGCACAGCTCGATTTGTACAAGGCAGGCGCGCACGCCCTCGCTTATGCGGCGGTACTGCCCCGCACCGTAGTTCTGTGCGACAAAGCTTGAGAGCGCGATACCGAAGGCATTGTTCATAAGCACAGAGAGCTGATCGACCTTCGTCGCGGCGGTGTAGCCCGCGACGGCGACGGAGCCGATGGAGTTGACACCGGTCTGCATGGCGAGCTGGCCGATGCACATGACGGACATCTGAAAGCCCATCGGGAAGCCGACGGCGAGGTGCTTTGCCGCGGCGCGCCGCCAATCGGCAAAGTCCGCGTGGCGGGTACGAAGAACATCAAAATTCCGCATACCGACGATGGTACACAGCACGGCCGACAGCAGTTGGCTCAGAACGGTCGCCCACGCCGCGCCCGCGACGCCCATGCCGAGCGGCAGGATAAACACGAGGTCGAGCACAACATTGAGCAGTGCCGAGAATATCAGGAAGAACAGCGGAGTGCGGCTGTCGCCGAGGCTGCGGAGCATGTTGGAGATCATGTTATAAAACACAGTCGCCCCGGTGCCGAGCAGCACTATGAACATATAGCTGTAGGCCTCGGCATAGATATCCTCCGGTGTGCGCATCCACCGAAGTATCGGGTGGGCAAGCGCGCAGAAGAGCACGGTTATGATAGCGGCAAAGCCTGCCGACAGCAGCCACGACACCGCCGCGCTCGAACGCTGGCCGTTTTCGTCGCGCGCGCCGAAGCGCTGGGCAAGGCAGATGCCGAAGCCGCCGGTGAAGCCCTGCACGAAGCAGAGAACGAAATAGATAACGATCGTCGTAGACCCGACGGCGGCGAGAGCCTGCGCGCCAAGAGTGCGCCCGACGATGACGGTATCGGCCAGAGTATAGAAAAGCTGAAAGAGATTGCCGGCAATGACCGGCAGGGAAAATTGCAGAAGCACCCGAAACGGTCTGCCCTGTGTGAGATCCTTTGACATGCGCCCACCTCTGAGCGAAAAATTTGTATTCTTTAAAAGCGCATCAGATAATGGCACTACGCGGTTCCATATTCAAGCGGTCAATTGATAACGAAGTGTAAATAAAACGATGCTCCCTTTTTCGTCATTCGGCGTTGAATAAACGCGGGGGCTATGGTAAAATGTCAAAAAAGCGCGGGAGGTATTCTCATGGCGATAGTTGTAGTAGGCGCGGTGTTTGTCGACGTCAAGGGTTTTCCGGAGGATCAGTATATCCCGACCGGGCGCAATGCCGGCAAGGTCGAGATCGTTCACGGCGGCGTCGGGCGCAACGTTGCGGAGGACATCGCCAATATCGAGCTGCGCCCAACCTTCGTCAGCCTTGTCGACGATACCGCCGAGGGCGAGGAGGTCATAAACAAGCTGCGCAACCACAAGGTGAACACCGACTATATCCGCCGTGTCAAGGACGGGATGGGCATGTGGCTTGCGGTGTTTGACAACATGGGCGATATCGCGGGCTCCATATCCAAGCGCCCCGATCTGGGCCCGATATGCGACATGCTCGACGAAAAGGGCGATGAGATTTTCCGCAATGCCGACAGTATCATCATGGAGATCGACATTGACAAGGAGATAGTAAAGCGCGTGTTCCGCTACGCCGAGAAGTACCATAAGCCCGTCTATGCCGTGGTCGCTAACATGAGCATTGCCACCCAGCGGCGCGACTTTCTCCAGTCTATCGACTGCTTTGTCTGCAACCAGCAGGAAGCGGGCATCCTCTTTGTCAGCGACTTTTCCGACATGAGCCCCGAGGAGCTGTGCGACGATCTCTCCCGCCGCGTCATCAGCGCGCAGATACCGTCGATGGTCGTCACGATGGGCAGCCGCGGCGCGGTGTACGCCGACATGCACGGCGACAAGGGCGTGTACCCGGCGCAGAAGGTCACGGTGCGCGACACGACCGGCGCGGGGGACGCGTTCTGCGCGGGCGTCGCCATCGGCCTGACATATAAGAAATCCATGCGAGAGGCCGTCGAGATCGGGACCCGGCTTGCTGCGTCCGTCATAACGGCGTCCGAAAACGTCTGCCCGCGTTTCCGCCCGCGTGAACTCGGGCTGGATGTCGAGGTCGAAAGCTGAAGGCTTTATCCCCTCAGGCACTGGCGCGCCAGCTCCCCTTGCAGCAAGGGGAGCCTTTTCGTTCATCATGCGCCGATAGACTTGACATTTTGCGCCGCTTGAGTATACTTTTATTAAAATAATTATTGAGAGGGGTCTTTTCAATGACTTCAAGAACCATGCGTATTCTCAGCATTATCACCGGCGCGCTGCTTATCGCCGCCGGTATCTACTGCCTGTGCAATCAGGACGTCGCGGCGATGTCCGCGGGCATCGTCCTCGGGCTTCTCATGCTCATCGCCGGTATCGTCGAGATCGTCATCTTCGCCGGGACGAGCCGGTTCATCCTCGGCTCCGGCTGGCTGCTGCTCGACGGTGTGCTGACGGTCGTCATGTCGCTGTTTCTGCTGTTCAACCATTGGTTCACGATGATGTCCCTGCCCATCCTGTTCACCGTGTGGCTCCTGTTCTCCGGCGTTTCCAGATTCGTCAGTGCCTTTGACCTCAAGGCGCTCGGTATGCGCGGCTGGGGCTGGATCCTTGCCCTCGGCATCGTGCTGCTCGTGTTCGGCGTCGTCTGCATGATGGATCCGTGGGTCAGCGTCGTTGCCGTTGGTGTGACGGTCGGCCTCGTGTTAATCCTCGAGGGCATCGGCACGATCGCCGTCGCCTGCATCTCCCGCCGCAAGCCGATACTGTGATAACTTGATCCTTAATAAAAATTCAGCACCGCTCTGCGGTGCTGAATTTTTATTAAGATTGCCGAGAAGCTATTGCGAAGGAGTTTATATGAGCCTATAATCTACATCCACTGGAGGGGATGGAAATGAAAGGAAAAAGGACTCTGCTCAATTACTGCGGGCTGCTCGGCGTTGTGGAGCGCTTCAGTGTGTTCGCCGCGACGGGCTTCAACGCGGCGCTGGGGCTGCATCTGTTTTCAGGCAAGCCCACAGGAGGTGCGGAATGAAGCCGCAGGCAGTCGACCCCGGCGCGACTTCGCGCGCCGAGGCCTTCGCGCTCTGGATGGACGCGCCGAACCCGATGGTGACCTTTTTCAAAACGCTGGACGTTACGCCGCTTGTGCGGCTGAGTCGGTGGAAAGGGCTCAAGTTCAACATGCTGCTGTGCTGGTGCATCGGCAGCGCGGCGAGCCGGGTAAAGGAGTTTTACCTGCTGCCCGTTGGGAAAGAGCTGCTGCGCTATGACACGCTCGCGGTGAACACCATCGTGAAAAACCGGCTCGGCGAGGTCAGCTCCTGCGACGTTCCTTACAGCGAAGACCTCGCGCGCTTCAATTCCGATTATCTGCGCCTCACAAAGCAGGTCACCGAAAGCTGCGAGAACCACGACCTGACGGAGAGCATGGTGATCGGCACCTCGGCCATTATCGACACGGAGCTTGACGGCGCGGTCGGGATGAACAGCGGGATATTCAACAACCCTTTCATCATCTGGGGCAAGTATCACCGCGGACTTTTGAAAACGACGCTCACCATTTCGTTCCAGTTCCATCACACGCAGATGGACGGGGCGCACGCCGGGAGCTTCCTCGCGCTGGTGCAGGAGAATATACGGGCACTGAGAATATAAAACGATCCCTGCTGGCTTTTGAGTCAGCAGGGATCGTTTTATAGATGTATGGGTTTACTTTGCCTTGCCGCGCTTCTTTATCAGCAGTATAACGCCTGCTGCCGCAGCTATCGAGACAAGACCCAGGCCTGTCCAGAGGGCAATATTGCTCTCGTCTCCGGTTTGGGGATTAGTGCCGGGCTTTGTCGTCGGCGTAGGAGTATAGCTCGGTACGGGGCTGTCCGTCGGGGCTGTGGTAGGCACAGGGCTTGCCGTCGGCGTGGGGGTGGGTGTGGGTGACACCGTCGGTGCGGGAGTGGCAGTCGGTGTGGGCGACGGTGATGGTGTTACCGCGGGTTTATAGGTGTTCGTGATGTTATAGCCGTCGACCCTTTTGGTATAGCCGGGCACTTCGAGCTCGTCTATCGTATAAGCTATTGCTTTACCGGCGCTGTACTTCGGCAGATTTTCAAAGCTCCAGCTCCATTTGCCGTTGGCATCAGGGCTGACTACTTGCTCTGCAAGCTGCTCCCCACCGGCGAGCAGTATGACTGTGATCTTCTCGGGACGAGCGCTCTCGTTCCCCGCATCTGCCCATGTCTTTGTGCCGCTGATTGTCAGAGTTTCTGGCGTGTGGGTGTTCATGATGTTGAAGCCGGTGGCCGCAGTCCCGGTGATAGTCGAGGTATAGCCGGGCACTGCGACCTCCGCCACGGTATACACGAGCTGTTCCCCGCGTTCATAGGCGCGCAGCTCTCTGAATATTCCGCTCCACTTATTATCCGCGTTGAGCGTGAGCGTGCTGCCTGTCTCCTGACCGTTACGGAGGAGCTTCACAGTTATCGACGCGGGGCGCAGACCGTCCTGGTCGTTCCCGTCACGCCATTGCTTTGTGACGTTCACATCGACAAGCCCGTTATCAAGGCTGTTGTGCGAGCGCAGCAGAACATGATTTGCGTAATGTGTGCCGCCCTGTTCATCCACCCACGTCGGCTCATCGTTATACTCACCATCGTTCCCCTCACGGTACTTTGCGTCATCGTATGTGACGTCATAGTCGGCATAGCCGTCGCCGTTAGTTTTGGGGTCGTATGCCGTATCGCCGATCATACTCTCGCGGAGCGTGTATTTTGCCACTGTGCCGTCAGTGAAGAGCGGAAGGTTAGACCATACATAACTCCAGTTGTTATCGGCGCTGAGCGTCTGGCGGTATTCGCTGCCGGTCATCCTGACGCCGCCGCACCACAGCTCTACCTGCACCGGAACGCGCTGGTTCTCCGGGGTGGAATCTGCCCAGTCAGTTACGGCAGTGACAGTAGTGAGGAGCTTGGAATCGTTTCTTACAGTCAGGCGTGCCGTGTTTAGTCCGCTGACATATTTGTCCGTGACATCTTTTCCGTCTTTATCATGGGCTGACAGTGCAGTCAGGTTACCGCTGCCGTCGACCGAAAAGCCTATCTCCGCAGCGCCGTCATATCCGGACGGTACCTCCTCGATCAGCTTATAGCTGCCTTCCATAAGCTCAAGGTAGACATTGCCGTATGCATCGGTCTCAAGTGTCTTGTCAGTTACCTCCGCGGTGTAGCCGTCGAGTCCGGCGTTCTCATCTGTGGAATACTGGCTCGTATTTGGCTTGCGGTAAAGCACAAGTTCTGTACCTTCATCAGCGGCGGCAAGTGTAAATCTAACTCCACTCAGCCCCTTGTGGGTGAACGAATCCTCCTTATAGAGCGTGAGCATCCCGGAACGCACATAGGTATTGCGGAATGTGAGCGTTTTATATGCTGCCTCCGGCACATCGGTCGCGTAGGACTCCATCCTTGTCCTGACGCCGGTACCGTTATATACCTGCCATGCGCGGTCATCCGCTGTTGCTCCGGTGCCGCTTATGATATACCGGCTGCTGCTCTGCCATTCGCTTTCCTTCTGCGTCTTGGATGTATAGTTGAGTTCGCTCAAAGTATAAAAGTCAACGACGTTGCCTGTCAGTATCCATTCGTATGTTTTCGTCGCTTCGTCATAGCTCGTGTAGCCTAACTTCCCCTCGCGCTTCTCCTCCGCCTTCGGTACGAGCGTCAGTTCATAGTCCTCCGTTATGGCGTTCCCGGTCAGCGGGGTGTGCCTTACAGCGATCTCAAAATCATTCTGCGGATCGGTGATCTGTGCGATGCCTGCACTGTCGCCGAGGAAGCTCTTCCTGACGCGCAGGTGTCCCTCCTTCGCGACAAGGATGCCGTCGACATGCCAGCCGTCGCTCTTATCATATTTCAGGACATACCAGCGCACCTTGAAATGATCGGTCGTCAGTCTGGTACTCGGGATAGCAACGCCCTCCACCTTGATGGTGGCGCCGCTGTTTCTTATCTGCCTGAATACCTCTTCATCACCGGGAACGCTTTCGAGTATCACACCGCTGTCAAGCGGAGTATTGGTCATTTCGCGCAGAGCCGTATCTGTTGCATAGGCGTTCTCCGCCGCAGTCGCCGGCGCGAGCAGCATGCAGTTGAGATCACCGCCGACTGGGACATTGTCCGTTCCGAATATCCCAGTGTAGTATACAGAATTTGTAAAATTTGATTCCGGTTTGGAAGAAAAACCGTTGGAAAGATTATCGGCGATCTCGCAGTAGAGGTTGACATAGAAGTTCACAGTCGAAATACGGCCATTCGCATCCTTCGCCTTCCATACCGCGTTGAGCGTCAGAGCGCCGTTCTCCTCATAGCGGAGAATATTCGCAGCTGTCAGTATCGTGTCCGCCGGGATGAGTTCATTGCTGCCTGCAACGCGCCATCCATCAAAAAAGTAAATGAATTTCTTTCCCTTATCACCGGATACCAATACCGTGAGCTGTTCCTCGTCCGGGCGACGAAGCATATATTCGTCACCTTCGCCAAGGCTTAACGTAACCTCCAGCTCAGCCTGTCCGTCGATGCAGCCGTCCTTCAGCACGGTCTGCTGTGAGACTGCTATCTGACCAAGCTGCTCCTTCGTCGCATCGAGCGTCGCGGCGTTATAGTGTATCGTATATGTGGTCTTGCTCTCGTCAGCGAGCATGATCTTTATCGGGCAAGTGACCGCATTGAAGGTATACTTGACCTTCCCATCGTCCTGCTGTGCGGTTTCATCCGGCTCAATGGTGTCACCTGTATCGGGGTTCGTTATTCTCCACTCGTGCTCGTCGTGCTGGATGAGGGTGATGCTAAACTCTTTCCCAGTAAAGACATAATATATTCCCGTTGCAGTGTCCTCCGTCCCGGTCGTGTCGGAGACGGAGACGGTGTAGAAGGTGTTATCCGCAAGCACGGCGGCATCATCGCGGGATGCCTTTTGGGCAAAGAACGATGCGCTCCCGTCAACATTGCCCGGCAGGTAATACAGATAATTGTCAATGTTCGTGCTGAGCGGTACACGCCACTCGCCGCTCTCGGTCTGATACGGTTTTGCATCCGCCCAAATGGTATCGTAATTCTTTTTATCTGTGTGCGGGAAGATGCGCAGGTCTGCACTAATATCCTCCGCACTGAAGCCGTAGATGCCATAGACGCTCTCAAGCTCCGCGGCGGTGATATAGTACCGCTTGGTGCTCGCGTCAAGGTTCACGCTGCGTGTGCCGACATTCTTCCATACGCCGTTCACGGCAAGGAACAGCTCCACGCTTGCAGCGGCGTTTTCGCTCTCCTCGACTTTTTCCTTATTGGTATCGTCGCCAGCCTGCTTGTCCGGGTCTGCATTATCGTCGCTATCGGTGTCTTTGTCGTTATCCTTATCCGGGTCGTTGTTGCCGCTGTTGTCCCCCTTGTCCGGATCGCCGCTGCCGTTGTCGCCGTCGTCCTTATCCGGGTCGCCGCTGCCGTTGTCGCCGTCGTCCTTATCCGGGTCGCCGTTCCCGTTGTCGCCGTTCGTATTCTTGTCGGGACCGTTATCCCCGCCGGTCTGCTCTGTACCGCCGCCTGCGTTGCTGTCCTGCTCCTGCTTGTCCTCCTGCACCTGCTCGGTCTGCTGTCCCTCGTTCTCTTCCTGCCCCATAGCGTAGACCGCAGGATCGGCTATTGTGAATATACAGATCAGCGCTAACAGGAGAGCTAATATACGCAGCGCCTTATTCGCCTTATGATTTCTATACAGCATTGCAACACCTTATCCTATGTATGTGTTAATTTATTTGCACCATATTATGAAAAAGTTTCAGAAAAACCGGTACGCATGTCATTTTATCATTGGAATGTTTTCGAAAAATTCCATTTTCAGAATCAAAGTGTATCATAACAGACGGTGCTGCGAAAGTCAATATATATATTAGCATAATATTTTGTTGCGGGCTGTGAGTAAACATTTACCATATCTGTATTTTTATGGTCAACTTGCTCCCCATAGGATGCGGCATATCCACGCTGCGGAAAGGAAGCCCGCTGCGTCCGCACACAGCGCGGCGGGGACAGCCCAGCGGCTGTCCTTTACCCCGGCGGCGGTGAAGTACACGGCAATGACATAAAAGGTCGTGTCGCTTGAGGAGCACATGACGGCGGCAGTGCGCCCGGCAAGAGAGTCCGCCCCGCAGCGGGAGATGACGTCCGCCGCCGCGGAGAGCGCAGCGCTCCCCGAGACGGGGCGCAGCAGCATGAGAAGCACCGTCTCCTCCGGGATGCCGAGCGCGGACAACAGCGGGCGCAGCAGCGCGCCGATGTGCTCGGGCAGTCCCGAGGCGCGCAGCAGGTATATCGCCGGGAAGAGCACGACGAGCGCCGGGAAAATATCCCGCATGATGCGCAGCCCCTTTGCTGCACCCGCCGTCAGCGCGGAGAAAACATCCTCGCCGCGGCAAATCCCCGCGATGCAGGCTGCGCCGATGATGAGTGCGGGGACAAGCCCCGAGAGCGTATTCAGTCCCACAGCTTTTCCATGACCGCCGCCGCGGCTATCCCGGCAGCGAGCGACACGGCGGAGCTCACCCACACGGCGGGCATTATATCAAAGGCCGCGGCAGCTCCGTAGGACGCGCGGACGGCGGCGACCGTCGTCGGCACGAGCTGGAAGGACGCGGTGTTTATCACGACGAGCAGGCACAGCTCATCCCGCGCGCGGGTATCGCCAAGGCGCACCATGCCCTTGGCGGCACGGATCCCGGCGGGCGTTGCGGCGTTGCCGAGGCCGAGGAGATTCGCGCTGACGTTCTCCGACAGGGCGGCGATGACAGCTTTGTCCTGCCCGCTTGCGGGGAACAGGCGGATGAGCACCGGGCGCAGCAGGCGCGAGAGCCATGCCGCCGCGCCGCTGCGCTCTAAAAGCTCGGCCACCGCGCTCCACAGGCACACCGCGCCTCCTATCGAAATGCAGAAGCTCACCGCCGCGCCCGCGCCCTCAAGCACGGCGCTCCCGGCCTGCGCCGCGCTTCCGCTGTATGCGGCATAGAGTGCGGAAAGAACATATATGGCAAGGATGATAAGTCCGATAAGCACTGCGCACTCCCTTTCCCTATAATTCATAGAATGTTGGCTATTTCCCGCATTCCCTGTGATATATTTAATAGCAGATATCCGCCCTCAGGGCGGAACATATATACACAAGGAGTGATGAATCGTGAAATCCACCGGTATGGTACGCAAGGTCGATGAGCTTGGGCGCGTTGTCCTGCCCATTGAGCTAAGGCGCACGATGGATATACAAGAGAAAGACCCGCTTGAGATATATGTTGAAGGAGAAAATATTATTCTTCGCAAGTATCACGAGGCCTGTGTGTTCTGCGGCAGCGTAAGGCACATCGTCTCTTTCGGCGGCAGGTACGTGTGTCCCGAGTGCATAGAGAAGCTGAACAGAATGATAAAATAAACGGCCGCCGCAAAACGCGGCGGCGGATATTGTGTCCCTGCGGGACGTATTAAAATGGCGCGCTGCACATGCAGCGCGCCATGATTATTCACCTGTGATAGATCCTGCGCACCTCGTCGGTCTCGCTGCCGTCCGGACGGCGCAGTATCAGCGTCGGCTCTATCTTAAGCCCCGGCTTGCCGCCGCGGCGGCCCTCGATGAGGACGAGGTTCGGCACCGCCCCCTCCCGATGGCAGACAAGGCGCAGCCGCTTCGGCTCTATGCCGTGCGCCGTCATGCAGCAGAACAGCTCCGACAGCCGCTCAGGCTTATGGACAAAATTCACACTCCCGCCGGTGCGGCAGAGAAAGGCCGAGGCCGCGCATATCTCCTCCATGCTGCACTGCGTCTCGCCGCGCGCGGCGGCGCGCGCAGCGTCGGGCGAGAGCTTCCCGCTCCCGACCGGGAAATACGGCGGATTGGCAACTATAAGGTCAAAGCTCCCGGCTTTGAAAAGCTCCCTGTGCCGCCGAATATCGCCGCAGACGATATCGCTGCGCGCTTCAAGGGCGTTTGCGCGCATGTTCTCCTCCGCAAGAGACGCGGCCTCCGGGACTATCTCAAGCCCCGTCATGTGCAGCTTATCCGTACGTGCGAGCAGCAGCAGCGCGATCGCCCCGGAAGCGCAGCCGAGGTCTATGCCGCGCACGGCTCCCGCTGTATTCACGAAATCCGCCAGAAGCACGCAGTCCGTGCTGAGGCGGAAATGCTCGGCCTGAGCAAAAAGCGGGCCGTTCTCCCAGAGCCGTTCAAATCCCGGCATGTCGGCAGCTCCTCCTTTATTAGTAGTACGATGTAGATCAAACCGTAAAAAGCCTCGCAGAGTTTTTTCGCCTCGCAAGGCGAAAAAATAATTCAGATGCATTTTCGCCGGCGGCGTGTACGTCGGCGAAAATACTTCTCGCTCAGAGAGTGTCGAGGTGGCTATTCGTGACTCAAATCGAAGCCCAGCGAAGCGGGTTCGATTTGAAAAGGAAGAATAACATTGCCGGTCAATGCCGCGCCGCAAGCGGCACGGCATGACCTTGCGGTGTTATTCTGACGCAGGCGCGGGTCTGAGCGCAAACTTCTTGGTCAAAGAAGCTCGAAGAGATTCTTTGACCAGTATAAATAATAAAAGGGGCGATTTTTATCGCCCCTTTTATTATTGTGTGCAAGCCTTACTGCTGGACAATAGCCTCAGCGGGGCACTGTGCAGCGCAGGAACCGCACTCAACGCACTTGTCAGCGTCGATCTCATAGTGCAGATCGCCCATGTCGATCGCTTCAGCGGGGCACTGTGCAGCGCAGGAACCGCAGGACAGGCACTCATCAGTGATAACAAAAGCCATAGTGTTACCTCCGTATGTTATTTGACCATTCACCTCTTGGGGATATAAGGTCTCTACATGCCGTATTGTATCACATCCTGCTCAAAAATCAATCGCAAAATTTGTGAACGATATATTTTCCATTGAAACTGGCAATAATTTTCACGCGGATCACCGGTTTCGCCTGATTCAGCAGGGCTTACGGGTGATAATCAATTATTATAAAAGGCGCGCCGAGGGGGTAGTTCATATCAAAAGCAACGAAAAATTCACGCAGCGGGCAGAGCTTGCCATCGAAAACGCACGCGCAGCGGCGGGTGAGCTGGGTCACGGCTATGTCGGCACTGAGCATCTGCTGCTCGGCATCATCGCGGAGAAGGACGGCCTCGGCGCGCGCATTCTGCGCTCTCAGGGGCTCGACGGCGAGCGGCTGCGCGGCATCATCATCCGCCGCAGCGGCGTCGGCAGTCCCGCAAAGCCGAGCCAGGGGCTGACCGAGCGGGCACAGCGCGCGGTGGAGCGCGCCGCGGAAGAGGCGCGCTGCCTTCAGCAGAGCTACATCGGCACTGAGCACCTGCTGCTCGGTCTGCTGCGCCAGAGCGACTGCGGAGCCGCCGCCGTTCTGCGCGAGGCCGGCTGCGACCTCAACGATATCTACACCGACGTCATGGCCGTGTTCGGGAACCCGGATTTCCGCAGCAAGCCTCAGACGGGCGCGGCGCGCAGCACGATACGCCGCGCGGACACGCGCGTGCTCGACCAGTACAGCCGCGACCTGACCGACCTCGCCGCAGGCGGAGCCTTCGACCCCGTCGTCGGGCGGACGGAGGAGATACGCCGCGCGATACAGATCCTCTCGCGCCGCAGCAAGAATAACCCGGTGCTCGTCGGGGAGCCGGGCGTCGGCAAGACCGCCGTCGCGGAGGGCTTGGCGATGTGCGTTGCGCAGGGGCAGGCACCGGCAGAGCTAAAAAACAAGCGCATAGTGTCGCTGGATATCCCGGCGATGCTCGCAGGGACAAAGTACCGCGGGGATTTCGAGGAGCGCGTGAAGTCCGTGCTGCGCGATGTGCGCCGCGCGGGTGACATCATCCTCTTTATAGACGAGCTGCACACCATCATCGGCGCGGGCAGCGCCGAGGGCGCGATAGACGCGGCAAACATCCTCAAGCCCGCGCTTGGCCGCGGCGAGGTGCAGATAATCGGCGCGACGACGCCGGAGGAATACCGGCGGCACATCGAAAAGGACGCCGCGCTCGAACGGCGCTTCCAGCCGGTGAAGGTCGGCGAGCCCGACCGCGAGCAGACGATGGAGATGCTGCGCAGTGTGCGCACACCGCTTGAACGGCACCACGGCGTCAGGCTCACTGCCGGGGCGATGCGCGCGGCCTACGAGCTCTCCGTGCGGTATATAAACGACCGCTTCCTGCCGGACAAGGCCATCGACCTGCTCGATGAGGCGGCAGCCGC
>ULRD01026418.1_pt1 | contig 19575 bp, 14 predicted proteins | sample 1955181 | NCBI WGS metagenome assembly ULRD01 (sample SAMEA4835675, study PRJEB28245) | human gut metagenome | biome: gut microbiome; material: fecal sample | place: Denmark | collected 2008
AAGCTCATCATCGCAACTGGAATGCGGCGCGGTGAGTGCTGCGCACTCAAGTGGGAGGACGTCAACTACGCCGAACGCAGCATCCACGTCTGCCGGAACGCAGTCAAAACGACCGGCGACGAGATCATCGTAAAGGCTCCGAAAACGAAAGCTGGCAATCGCTATGTGTACTTCTCCGCCGAAATGGAAAGCCTGCTGCGCGAATACGAAGCCTTCTGCGCAGCGGAAACAGAGCGCTACGACCGGCGCAAGCAGATGAAAGACGATTATGTGTTCCGCAGAAAGGGCATGAAACTGCCGATGACACCTTCGACCTTCACATGGCGATTCAAGAAAATCTTGAAAGCAAACGATCTTCCGACCGACCTGAACGTCCACAGTCTGCGCCACACGGCGGCAAGTCTGTTCATCGCCAGCGGCACGGATGTCGGCACAGTTGCTGGATTGCTCGGACACAGTCAGCCGTCGACCACGCTGGACATCTACACCCACGCCTTTGATAAGAACAAGAAAGCCGCGAGTCAAATCATGCAGAGCAGTCTGGAAATCTGAGCTATCCCCCAAAAGGCTCTATCCGGTTGTGCTATGCTGTGAAACAGATAATCAGAACAATATTATATAAAAATGCCGTGAAATCATACAATTTCACGGCATTTTTGGTACGCCCGACACGATTCGAACGTGCGACCTACAGAGTCGGAGTTTTCAGGCGCATCCTGATAAAATGCTGTATTTTCAATGGTTATGTGGTTTTTGGTGAGAACGTCCGTCTTTTCTGAATTTTCTGAAAACCATTGAAAGCACTGGGAAAATCGGCTTTTTCGGTTTTGTGGTGAATAGTAGTCAAACAGTAGTCACACCTCTGCCGTTGACGGCGCGGACAATTCCGGGTATAATGAAACCAAAGAATGGAGGCGAGCGTATGTGTACCAAGAATCAGGCAGAGGAGATCCTGCACAGCGTCTATGATGCGTGCAGTCCGATTTTCGGGCGCATCCATGACGCCTATCTGTATGGCTCCTATGCGCGCGGCGATTTCACGCCGGAGTCGGACATTGATATTCTGCTGACTGTTGATCTGGGACAGGCCGAGATCGCTAAGCATCGCAATGATGTTGCAAAGGTGACCAGCCGATTGAGTCTGGAGCATGACATCACCGTTTCTGTGACTGTCAAGCCGCTGGAGCAGTTCCAGCGTTATCAGACGGCACTGCCGTATTATCAGAACGTCGTCCGGGAGGGCATCCGCTATGCTGGAGCATGAACGAAAAGCCTTATCGCAGGCGCGGCTGGAACACGCGATAGAATGTCTTTCCGCAGCAAAGAGCTTGCTTGAAACGGAGAATTATAAAAGCGCGGCAAACCGTTCCTATTATGCAGTTTTCCATGCAATGCGCGCGGTACTGGCTTTCGACGAGATCGACATGAAGCACCACAGCGGCATCATCTCTGAGTTCCGCCGCCGGTATATCAAAACGGGAATCTTTGAAACGCGAATGTCGGAGATTATCTCTGTCCTGTTTGACGTTCGGACGGACAGCGACTATGACGATTTTTTCATGATCTCCAAAGCAGATACGGCTGCGCAGATTGAGAATGCAGCGTATTTCGTTGACCGCATAGAATCGTACCTGAATACCAGATAAAATCCACGCTGCCCATAAGCTGGCAGCGTGGGTTTATGTATGTAAGCGGGAAAAGAACTGCTCGCGGGCAGCGCTGCGGTAGGTGCGGCTGATGGGGACGCGCAGGCCGTTCGGCAGCCAAAAGCAGTCGTTTTCCATCGTCTCGATCCGCTGGAAGTTGACCCAGTAGCTTTGATGGCAGCGAATAAACTGCTGCGCACTGTCCGGATCCAGCAACTCCGCTGGCGTCAGCGGCGTCCATTCCTCCACGCTGCTCAAGAGGGTGAGTTTTGTCCGGCGCAGAATGCGTTCCATGCACAGCACCTGCGAACTGGGTGTGTTGCGAAATCCCTGAGACACAGGATAATGCAGGACCGGGAGCGGCTTTCGCGCCAACGCCTTTTGCAGCGCACCCCCGATACGCTGGTCAAATTCGCTTTTCAGGATGAAATACGCGTGCTCTGTTTCATAGACCTCGGTCGCAAAGCCAAGATATGACGTGGCGAAGATGACTGCACACTGTGGCAGTGCTTCATTGATGTGTTTTGCCAGCTCAAGGCCGCTCATTTCGTCCATCTGAATATCGACAATGGCGATGCCCGGCGCGTATCCGTGGTCGCCAATCTCCTGTAAAAGCATCGCTGGAGAAGCAAACAGCCGCAGCTCTGCGATTTGTCCGTTTAAATGGTTCTGTACAGACTGTGCAAGCCGTTTGCAGTGCAGCGGCTCGTCGTCACAGATCGCAAACTTGTGCAAGAGAAGCTCCTTTCAGGATCAGGCTGGCTGTAAACCGGCCGTTTTCCGTGTGATACGAGAAGCTGCCGTCATATTTCCGGGCAAGCTCCTGAAAAATTGAAAATCCGATGCCGCGTTCCAGCTCCGGGATGCGGCGTTTTTTTGTCTGCGGCTGCATGCGGCAGGCGTTTTCCGTTTCGATGGTCAGAAAGCCCTTGCTGACCGCAGCAGTCAGCCGGATCGTCCTGTCATCGCAGGCATGGCACGCTTCTGCGGCGTTGTCCAGCAGATTCGCGAACGCAATGATGAGATTCGAATTTGAGATCCCGACGGTCTCCGGCAGCTGCACACGCAGCTGTACGCGGTAGCTCTGCGTCTCTAGCTCCTGCGAACGCGAGAACAGATACGCGTCGACGACCGGGTTTTCACAGATTCCCAGATGCTCCTGTACCTGCGCCTGCGCGGAAATTTCGTCTGAGTATGCCGCCGCATCCTGATAGCGCTCAGATTGCAACAGCGCCTGCATGGTATAAAGATGCTTGGCGATATCGTGCCGCATGCGGCGAATGGTTTCATACTGCGCGGTGATAGCCGCATAATGCTCCTTCTGCCGGTCGATTTGCGCGAAAAGAAGGTCGTTTTTTGCTTTGAGCTCACTGCGCTGCGCCATGCCGCGCACGGCGATATATAAAGCTGCGTCAGCTGCCACACAGACAAGCTTCGCCGCGATCACATATCCTGCGCGTGGAAACGTCATCTCGGACAGGCATACCCGAAGCCACCCGAACAGCAGCAGATACTGGCTGAATGGAAACAGCAAATACAACACCCATTCGCTTCCGTGTAACCGGTTCTTATAGCGGTTCATGAACAGCACCAGCATCCACAGCAAAAACGCGTCGAGACTGACGCAGATCGCATAGGCGACCAGACGCTGCGGCAGCGGCTGAAGCGCGAGTCCCTCATGCAGTTGTGCCGGGGTAAATATGATCGCGCTCGGGATCAGATCTGCCACATACATGAAGACCATGGAAACCAGCGACACGAAGAGAATTCTGTACCATTTGTCATGAAAGAGCAGAAACAGCGGCAACACGATCGCAAACAGCGGATAAACCGCCCGGAGGATCGATCCGTTTCCCATGAAGTACGGCGGAATGAGCCAGATGAGATACTGGATGGCAAACCCGAGAATCGTGACAGGCATAGAAAACCGTCTCACCAGCGTGTAGCAGAAGGTCACGGCCCACATGGCGAACAGCAATGCGTTAATGACTACAAACAGAGGAGAATACTGAACCATAATAGTTGTCCAATCGATGCAAATTATGTCGAGAAAAATGTAAGTTATGCAAAAAAGCACGCTGTATTCTGGTCACGATGTATAATAGCGTAATTAAAGAAGCGAGGATTTTCAGGAAAAGGAGCAATTGTTATGCAGGAAAACAGAATACAAAGGCTGATTCAAAAACTCAGAGGAAATGGGTCGTGCTCTGCGGCAGCAGAAGAAATGATTCAGAAGCTAGAGAAAAAGCAGGAAGAACTGGGCGAGCATGCGACGGATGCACAAATGACGCAGGCAATTCGCGAATGTGCGTTTGGAGACGACGAATCCGCAATGGCGCTGCTTCATAAAATGGATCATGACACCGAGCAGTTCCTTGAAAGAGCTGAGGCGGATGTAATCGCTTTTTTTGAAAAGCACCAGCTGCATTATGTCAGACGTGCTCCAGAACAGGCAATCGTAATTTATGAACTGCCGTTCCGAACGAAAAATATAAATTACTTAGTCCGGGTTATTTTAGAGGCAGAGGCAAAGGCGTGCCGAATCGATGCAGTGTATCCGTTTTCAGCAGAAAAAATATATGAATACCCACTCTGCAGAGCAATTGCCAAAGAGAATTTTCGCTACCGGTATGGTGCGCTGCAGTACGATGAACGTGATGGCGAAATAAGCTTCCGATACAGTTATTCGATCAGCCACGGTGTTTATGAAGACGAGCTCGGTCGAAGTTTTGAATGCGTGCTGAGATCTGCCGAGAACAGCTACGCAGTGGTTCAAAAGAACTGCGTTGGAAAATATAAACGCAATGAGGCAAAAGAAATGTTGAACGAACTCAATGCGCTCGTCGGTGATTTGAATGAAATGAACGACTAACCGCTCTGTGAGCGCAGCGTAAATCTGAGAAGGTATCGGACCGTTCAAAATAGAAAGCGCACTAGCAGGATCCTGGTCCCGGGATCCTGCTGTTTTCATAGCTGAATCATGCAGGCGCAGCGCCAATACAAGTAGGATGGGTAACGCAAAAGCTAATTGCTTAGTGTAAGTTATGTCGAAAAAACTGCAAGTTGTGCAAATACTCTTCCGAGTTCTCGAAACATTGCGTATATTTTCAATATAAATTATACTGTAAAAATGAAACAAAGGCAAGAGAAGAAAAAAGTTAAGTGCACGACAGTTAAGCATACAGCGAAAAAGGTAACAGCAAATGTGCAAGACAGCAGCATACGAAGATTCGAATGAATATGTATTTTACTAGTTTCGCTTGTCTGGCTGTGTGCCCGCTTACAGGATGCGGTTCAAATGCATGGTCACCTTCAACGTGAGGGTCGGCCAGTTGGACTCGGTCAATCTCACTCATTATAAATGCTTGGAAAATGAGAGGGACCATCGTGACGAACATTAGGAACGGGAATCAGACACTCAATTGTGGGCAGAGTTTTTTCGTATATCACGGATGATACGAGGATACGCGTGGAGAGCTCTTTCATGTCTGAGCCTTCCGTAACAGACGAATCGGCTTCTTAGAAATCAGATAAAAGAAATGAGGAGAACGGCATGGAAACGGAACTGATCCGGGATCAGGCAAAGCTGCCGGACGGCACAGATCTGCAAAACGGCAGATACACGATTCGCGTCGCGCTGGGAAACGGCGGCTTTGGAATCACATACAAGGCTTGGGACAACCGCTTGCGGCGTTATGTGGCCGTCAAGGAATTCTTTCCGGCCGGTATTGTGTACCGGGATATCTATAACGGGCGCGACGCGCAGTGTTTTCAGGATCCGCGGATCTTCCAGCGGGGCAAGCGTCGCTTCCGCCGCGAAGCGCAGACGCTTGCAAATCTGGATTTTCCACACATTGTTAAGGTCTACGACAGCTTCGAGGAGAACAATACCGCATACATCGTCATGGAGTATATCGAGGGCGTAACGCTGGCGCAGTATGTCGAAAAAAACGGCCCCATGCCGGGCGCACGCCTACTGGAGTTATTTTTGCCGTTGATGTGTGATCTTGACGCGGTACATAAAAACGGACTGATCCACCGAGATATCAGCCCCGATAACATCATGCTCACAGAAGAGAGTGGCCGCCTGAAGCTGATCGATTTCGGAACGGCCAAGGATCTGGCACCCTCGGATGAAAAGAGCCGGGGCTACAGCATGACGCATTCCGTGGTGCGCATCAATTACTCGCCGATCGAACTGTTTTCCAGCGCGGAAAAGCTCCCTCCGGCAGATATCTACTCCCTCTGCGCCACAATGTATTTCTGTCTGACCGGCGAGGAGCCGCCGGCGTCATTGGACCGCGCGTTCAACGATACGCTCAAAGCACCGTCGGCATCTGTCGGCAGCGTGAATAAAAATCTGGATAAGGCAATTCTAAAGGGTTTGTCGCTGAAGCCGGAGGACCGGTACGCGTCTGTGGAGAAGCTCATGCAGGCGCTGGCAGAAAAACAGCCGCGCGTCAGCGCAAAAAAGCTGCGCCCCGTCGCCGCTGTTCTGGCGTCCATCGCGTTGCTCACCGTCGTCGTCCTTCTGATCACCGGAAAGCAGAAGCCCGCCCAAACGCAGCCCGGCCAGACCCTTTCGGAACCTGTAGAAGCTGCGCAGACGCCCTCCGCAGAGCCGCTGGCAGAGACGGAGCCCGAGACCGGGGAGCAGGAAGCAGAAACGCTGCAAGCCGAAATCACCGCTGCGGAGTCCGCGTTCGGCGAGCCGGTATCGGTCATAAGGCTGACCGGGCGAAGCGACATGGACGTGTACACATACCAGACCGCCGCAGCGCAGATCGAACCGCGGACTCAGGCGCTGACCGACGGAAAGTACCGGATCTGGACAGATAGTACAGGCGTTAATACCTACATACTGCTGCCGAACAGCCTGTTCGGACAGGAAAACCCGGCACGATTCCTGCGCGAAACGGCGGTCGTGCTCCGCGTTTCCGGCGAAACATATTTCTATGCCGGCACAGATAACTATAAAAGGATCCAGCCGTCCGATATCGTTGATGCGTCCCTGCAAAAGGACGCACAGGGACAGGACGAAATCTATCTCAGGCTGACCGATGCTGCCGCGGAGCGGGTCTCTGGCGTATTTGACGATGCACAGGACGGAACGGCCAGCCTGTATATGGATCCGTGGCTGACATCAGGCGGAACATATCTGATACACGCGGACGGATACAACAATCTGTTCCGGGACGAAAACGACCCGACGGTTTTCCATTGCTATGGAAATTACGACCTGTTCGGAGACGCACAGGTGAAGATCGCGCAGACATTCCTTGACGTTATGAGAGCGGATAATACCGGCGGCGCACTGGAAAGCAAGATCATCTACACACCGGAGTGGGAACCTGCCGCAGGCAGCGAAGCGGGCACATATCAGGTCGAGTCGCTGGAGGAACCGGCGATCCGCGCAATGTATTCCTTTAACCGCTCCCGTGGAAGTGAGGATCCGGAGTCGTGGGAACCCGCGGTCAAAGAGCTGAAAAAACGGCTGGATCTGCTCGGCGTTCCGTATGTTTTTGGGCAGGCGGCCATCGACGGCGGGATCATTTTTGTCGAACTGCCGCAGAGTGAGGTTCCGTATGAAGCACTTGAGCTGCTGCTCGAAAACGAAATAGGTATTTCCGTCGGAACACCCTTCTGGAATACGAGTTACTGCGATTACGCTGTCCTTCCGGACGGCGGGATCCGTGCGGAGGTGCACAGCTGGGCGGAGGAAGACCTGCGCCCCGGCTTCACGGATCTGATCAACGGAACTGTTGACAGCCAGCCGGTCTATTTATTTGTTTCCTGCGTTGCGCAAAACTGGCAGGTTCTACAGGCAGACCTGACCGCGTATCCGGAAGACGGGAACTTTGAGTTTCGGAAGCTGCTGCTTCACAATGCGGACGGAACCTGGGACGGCGCCGGATTCATGCAGCTTCTTGGATATATCGCGGAGCATGGCGAGGTCGACAGCGCTTTGAGCGGCTTCATGCTCTCAGAGGTAACGTTTGTCAATGGTGCAAAGGGCGGCTATCTGGTATCTGCCCGGCTGGAGGAGCAGGAGCGGCTTCGAAGTGCGCTGGCCGGAGAGTATCCGGATGTCGATGTCGTGATCAAACACTCGATCCTGCCGCAGCTCCAGATCCACTTCAATTTCGACATCGATGCGCAGCTGCCTGCCAAAACACTTGAAGCGTCACAGTGTGTGTATGATCTGGTGAAAGATGGAAGCGTGGATACGGTGAAGCTCGTCTTCATCGAGGAAGAGAATGCGGAAAGCTGTCACGCGGTTTTCTCTGTCGATTCATTCTTTACACACCGGATGAAGCTGAGTTCGTTCAGCTTCGAGGGCGGGCGGCTGGAACGCTATGAGGAAGACTTCCGTTCGCTCTACGCATCCAGCACATTCATACAGAGCCTTGAAGACGGAACCGCAGAGACTGCTGCCGTGTCCGGTACTTCGCCGGAGGAATCTCTGACGATGGACGACGCAGGATATTATCTGTTCCAGGAGGATACCTACGGCGTATCCTGTCCGTTCCCGGCAGATTTTGCGATCGATCAGAACGCCGCCGGTGAAACGCTTCTGATGCGCGCAAATTCCACGGTCAACCGGAACTATATCGAAGTCCACGGGAAGATGCTGACGCAGGTGACGACCGGGGAACAGGCGCTGCAAAGCGCGGAAAAGGAGCTGGGCGGACATGTGAACTTTCAGTCGTATGGCGACAGCTGGTTTGCCTGCTCCGTGGATCAGTCGGGCGTCGGAATTTACCGCAAGGGCAAGCTCCGGGCGAACGGAACCATTGTCGTGTGGTTTGACTATTTTGCGATCGACGACGATGAAAGCCACGCGGCCCACATCGACTACATGGAGTCAAAATTCACGTCGTCGCTGCAATAGAAAAACTGCCGCAAAGCGCAAGATTTGCGGCGGCGGTCAGACCTTTGCGTAGAGATTGATAAAACCCTGTTCATCCAGCGTTCTGGATATCTCGTCCAAAGGTTCCCGGTTCAGAAGCCCGACCATAATGATGCGGTCACGCAGGCGGGAGCTGGTCAGTTGGGCAGCGCTTCCAGCCTTCAAAAGCTGTTGGCATTGCTCAAAGTCCATTTCCAGTGTCAGCGCGAGACGGAGCAGTGTGTTCCGCTGCGGTTGGACCATGCCGTCCATGATCTTGTACAGGCTGGTGCGGTTGATGCCGGAAAGCTCTGCGGCGGCTGCGACGGAAATATCGCGCTGGCCGAGCGCGGTATTGAGCAGATCGGAAAGACTGGGGCCTAACGGGATCTCAGCCAACGGCTCGACCGGGTACCCTTCGATGATCTTCTGGACGAAGTACTGCGTGGGGGACATTTTATCTGGATCCATAACATACATCTCCTGATATTGTATGAACAAATGGTAACACATGGTGTGACAAAATGCAAGAATGTTGCTTTGTAATCGACAAAACGCGCGGGATACAAACTATAATCAAAGCATGGAAAGCAAATGGGAGGAATGAAAGATGGAAGTCAAAATCACAACGTGTCCGGTATGCGGCAACCGGTACTTTCAGGACGATTATCCTGAATGCCCGGTTTGCGCAGGGAGTATAAAAAGAAGACAAGGAGAGACGGAAGCGATGACAGACAGGGAGTATGATATGAATGGATCGGCAACGCTGCCGCTGCATACGCCGGAAACGGAGCGCAGGGCAGAGGTGAAAACAGAAGCGGATGTCGGAAAGACTCTGCCGCCAGATCATGTTCCGCAGCGGTCCGAGAACTGGAAAAGAACGTCCGGAGATATGGGCGAGACCAGGCCGCCGTACGACGTGAAGGTCGGAACAAAGCCGCCGAAGCCAGACGGGCCCAATGAAGGCGGCCAAACAGTGCCGGTCTGGGACGTCACCCCAGATCCTCGCCGCAAGCACCCCGTTGTCGGCTGGCTGGTCGCGCTGAACGGAGAGCACAGAGGCGAAGCGTATCAGATCACGGGCTATAACACCACAATCGGCCGGGAGCGCGGCAATAAAATTGTATTGACCGGTGATCCTTGTATTTCCGCTACGCATTGCTCGATCCGGTATTTCTCAGAACCCAATAGCTATTTTATTTATTATTCGGAGGCAGCGTCAAACCCCGTCTATGTAAACAAAGAGCCGCTGCATGAGCATGCGCAGCTGCATACCTATGACAGGATATTCATTGGCCGCACGGAGCTCCTGTTCGTTCCGCTCTGCGGACGCGAGTTCAGCTGGAACGGAGAAAAAACATGCAGATGAAGCGGTGGACAGCGGCGCTTCTTGCGATATGCCTGTTGACCCTGTCTGCCTGCGCGGCGAAGGAGCGGCCATACCCGCAGCAAACGCAGACGCAGCAGATGCAGGATACGCAGGATACACTGCGTCAGCTTTTAAGCGAGGAACTGCCCCAGGAGCAACCGGAAGCAGAAGAAACTCCTGCGCTGGAAGAACCTGAGGCGCCCGGCGCGGATACAGAGCCGGTGGAAGATGAACCGGCAGAGGAACCGCCAGAAAACACACCGGAGCCGCTTCCGGACGAACCGGAAGACGGAGCATCAGACGGCCCGGAAGCAGAGCCTCCGGAGGATACGCTGGAGCTGGCCCCGGATGAGCCAGAAGACGGAGTATCAGATGCTCCAGCAGAAGATCCGCCGGATACGCCCAACCAGCCGTCTGATGTGGCAACTCTGCCGCTCGAGCCCGGCGACGATGCCGGGGGAGTCACCACAAAGCCCGAGGGGCCGTCTGTGTCAGATGAGGAGGAAGAACAGGAGCCTCCGGTGAAGGATGACACGGAAGATGATCCGACGGATGAGCCAAAGGACTCGCAGGATCAGAACAACGACCAGCAGGAAGAGAATGGACAGGGGCAGGAATCCGGCGAAACAGGGACGAATAACACGTTGAAGGAAAGCAGTACAGAAGCAGAGCAGAGCAACGCGGGGCAGCAGATAGACAAAAAGCCCAATGACATTGATGATGGAGGGCGCAGAGACCCGGAGGCGAGTCCGGACGGGGACTCGGGGGAAACTCAGGAGAAGAATCCAGATGAGACCTCGGCACCTGAAAACGAGACTTCGAACGATCCGGAGACAGACCCGCGGGAGAACATGGAAGAGCAGCTCCCGGACGAGCCGGAAAAGCCTGAAAGGAGCGGCACGGGCTGGATGATCGCATTTATTGCGGTGGGACTGCTTGCCGCAGCAGAAGGCGCATATATCTGGCTCCAGCGCAGACGTAGCGTAAAAAAGCGTCATCCCGAAAAGGAACAGGTCAGCACGACGCAGATGCCCCAGACACAGAGTATCCCGACCCCGGAAACGGTCAGCCGCGTCGTGGTCGGCAAGGCGCATGCGCAGGGCGCGAGAGAAAGTCAGCAGGACAGCTTTTCCGTATCCTCGGATACCATGCAGCCCGGCGGCATCCTTGCAATCGTTGCCGATGGCATGGGCGGGCTGTCAGACGGAGACAAGGTCAGCCAGACGATCGTCTCTGCCGTGATGCACGCGTTTGTTTCCGGTGCGGATACCTGCGCGCCGTATCTGCCCGCGCTGCTGGCGAAGGCAAAGATTGCGGTCGACCAGCTGCTTGGGCCGGATGGGATCCAGCAAAGCGGCTCCACAGTTGTCATGGGAATGATCCGGGATGGCCTGTTTGATTATCTTAGTGTCGGTGACAGCCGGATCTGTCTCTATCGTGATGGTGAACTGCACCAACTCAATCGAAGCCACAGCTACGCACATGACCTGTTAGTCGGAGCAATCAACGGAGAGAAGACCTTCGACGAGATCCGCACGGATCGAAGAGCGGAATGCCTGACGAGCTATATCGGCATGGGAGAACTGGTATACGTGGATATTCCTGCCGCACCGATCAAGGTGCATCCCGGCGACGTGTTCGTTCTAATGAGTGACGGCGTGTTTAACGCGCTGACGGAGCAGGAGCTTTCCGCAGCGCTGGGGCAGGGCGCGGAGGACGCTGCCAAAATGATCGACCAGTGGATCCAGAAGAAAAACTATCGCAATCAGGATAATTATACGGCAGTTATCCTGCAATGCTGTGCGGACGATGTACATGAGAGCCCGGAAAGGAACTAGGACGATGCTGCAAGTGGAAGCGTACTCGGCGATCGGCGGAAGAAGCAAAAATGAAGACAGCGTCACCGGTATGCACAAGGGAGACCGTATGTGCTTCCTGGTCGCGGACGGACTGGGCGGCCATGGAGATGGAGATCTGGCTTCCCAAACCGCGGTCGATACGATTCGCGCGGCTTGGGACGGGACGATCTCACCCGCGGAGTGGGAGCGGCTGCTGGCGCTTGCGCATACGCGGATCCAACAGCTACAGACGCCGCAAAAGCAGATGAAAACGACGCTTGTCGGTTTGATGATGGATACGGAACGTGCCGTGTGGGCACATGTCGGGGATTCGAGGCTCTACCACTTCCTTGACGGCAGGCTTGTCTTTCAGACGCAGGATCACAGCGCATCCCAGATCGCCGTGATGTTGGGCGAGATCACACAGGCGCAGATCCGCTCCAGCAAAGACCGTTCGACGCTTATCAAGGCGCTTGGACAGCCGGGAGATGCACCGGCTGCGCAGATCCATGCGCAGCCGCTTGAAACGGGCATGCATGCCTTTCTCCTGTGTACAGATGGATTCTGGGAATATGTGCTGGAAGAAGAGATGGAACAGGATCTTCAGACCGCGCACTCCGCAAAGCAATGGCTGGGAAAAATGCGGAACCGGCTGCAAGCAAGAGCTCCAACGGGGAATGATAACAATTCTGCAATTGTAGTATGGAAATCAATAGAGAAATGAGAGGAATATGCAATGAAACTGAAAGCTATCTGCAAAAAAACGGCCTGTCTGCTGTTGGTAGTGATCTGCGCGCTGACGCTGACGGTTCCCGCGCTGGCTGCGGGCGATAAGAACATCAGCACTGCGGCAAAGGGCGTTGTCCGTCTGCTGATCATGGATCCGCTCACAAACGAGCCGTATGGTTTCGGAACTGCGTTCGGTATCGGCAAGGCCGGAGAAGCGCCGCAGTATTTTGTTACGAACAAGCATGTGGTCGATTGCAGCTTCACGCTTGCCGACGATGTGACGTTCAACCTCAGTGCAATTAAGATCTACATCATGAAAAGCAGCCATGCGGTGGTGTTCAATGGTCTCAGCGGTACCTGTGACATCGAGTCAAGCCAGTTGATCCCCTGTGAGGTCATATATGAAGAAGAAAACGCAAATCCGGATCTTGCAATCCTGAAGGCTGCGGAGCCGTTCGAGGGGCGCGTCACGCTGCCGCTTGCGAAAAAGGTCAGCGAAAAGGATGTCGCGGCGACCGTCTATGCGCTGGGCTTTCCGGGCACAACAGACTATACCGGTCAGGGCGAGTGGTCGATGAACCTGCTCGCGGATATCACGGATATCACCATCACGCGCGGCGTTGTTTCCAGATACGGCGCGATGAAGACCTACGGCAACTGCAAATATCTTTCTCATGATGCCGTCATCAACCCCGGCAATTCCGGCGGCCCGCTTGTCAATGAAAAGGGCGAGGTCATGGGCATCAACACCTTCTCCCTGCAAAACCGCACGGACGCCAGCGCAAGCTTCTATGCCGTTTCCAGCGAATATGTCGCCAAGGTCTGCGAAGATATGGGCATCCCCTTCCGCTATGGCAGCACGGGGGTCAGCTGGGTCGTCTACGTGCTGGCCGCGGCGCTCGTGGCTGTGATCGTGGTGATCGTTGTGCTGATTATCAAGAGGCGGAGACCTGACCCGAACCCCGAACCTCCTGCACCTCCCGTACCCCCTGTGCCCGAACCGGAAGATAAGACGCTGCGTGTAGAAGGCGTATTCGGCTGCTACGCAGGTAAGCGCTATAAGGTGACGGGCAGCGTGACCATCGGCTGCGGCGGCCAGAACAGCCTTGCCATGCCGGAGGGCACCGCAGGCGTCAGCCACCGGCACTGCATGCTGACGGCCGGGGCCGATGGGGAGGTTCAGCTTACCGATCTCGGCTCGACCTACGGCACGTTTGTCGGCAGCGGCCAGCGGCTCAACGCCAACAGCCCGATGACGCTGCACCGCGGCGATACGTTCTGGCTTGGCTCCAAGGAGCAGATGTTCCGCATTACCGGAAAGGGCGGGAAGTAACATGGCGGAGTTCTGCCCGTTTTGCATGCGGCCAGGCAGCGGGAAATATTGCAAGTATTGCGGCGGAGAGATCGCATTCCGCGGAAAAGAGTTTCAACTGCCTGTCGGAACGCATCTGATGGGGAGCAAGGTGCCGTATCTGATCGGTGCGTCCATCGGGCAGGGTGGCTTCGGCGTGACCTATGCGGCGATGAACTGCGCGAGCGGCGAACGAGTCGCGATCAAGGAATACTTTCCGATCTACTGGTCAGACCGGAGCATAAATGGGAAGGATGTTCTTGCAAAGGCAAACTGTGGAGCGGTATATGCAGCCGGACGTGATAAATTCCTGAAAGAAGCCGAGACGATCCAAGCGCTGAAACACCTGAAGTCCATTGTCAATGTCTATGATTTCTTTCGGGCAAATAACACAGCCTATATCGTCATGGAGTATCTCGAGGGAGAAACGCTGGCGCAGCTGGTAAAACGCAAAGAGCGGCTTACTGTGGAAGAACTCTGGAAAATGCTGCGTCCGCTGCTGGAAGATATCAATGATATGCACGTTCTGGATGTGGTTCACCGGGATATCGCGCCCGATAACATCATGGTAATGAAGGATGGCAGTTTGAAACTGATGGACTTCGGCTCGGCACGAAGTATGCAGAAAAATGCGCATGGCATGACGATGTTTATGAAGCCGGGCTTTTCTCCTGCCGAGCAGTGTCTGGGGGGAGGCCAGCAAGGGCCATACACCGATGTATATTCCATGGCTGCGACGATCTACTACTGCCTTTGCGGCAAGATACCTGCGCAGGCGACGGATCGACTCAGCGAGATCACCAATGGACATGCAGACCCGCTGAAACGGTTTCGCGACGTCGGCGTTGAGATCCCGGCCGCGGTCGATACGGCGATCCAGCGCGCAATGGCAGTTCGGAGCAGCGCGCGGACGCAGACGATGCAGGATTTCTGCAACCAGTTTTATCGGGACGCCGTAGTATACCATGACGAGCTGGCGTTTCTGCCATTCAGCGCTGTGCCGGAGAAGCGGGTGCTGGAGATCAGCTGGCGCGGAAAACGGCAGCCCAATGCGAGCTATTTTCTGTTCAGGCGGATCAACGACGGAAAATATCGCGTGATCAGCAGCGGAAACCAGATAAAATACTGCGACCGGCTTCCAAATGCGGCAAAGCGCGTACAATACAGGCTCGAATTGCAGGACGCAAACGGGACAACGGTCGGCAGCTGTGAAAGTCGCCCGATCGATGTAGAAGGATGGCCGGCAGGGAAGCTTCTGCCGAAGGATCTGCTTCTGCCTATACTTGTCGCGGCGGCGGGCATTCTGCTGGCAGCGCTGATAGTCGCGCTGGTCGGCGCCTTTTGAACACCGGAAGGCAGAGCAAAATGGAGAAGAGAGAAATGAGATATTGTCCCTACTGTATGAAGGAGATCAAAGGAACGTGGTGTCCGCACTGTCAGAAAGATACGGCAGACGCGAGCAACGGCACGAATCTTGCAATCGGTACGATCCTCAATACGCATTATGTGATCGGACGGTGTCTGGGTGCGGGCGGCTTCGGCGTAACGTATCTGGCGAAGGATCTGAATTTGGGCCTTACCGTTGCGATCAAAGAGTATTTCCCCTCCTGCTGGGCCTACAGAAGAAAGAATACGCAGGAGGTCTGCGCGCTTCCGGATCAGAAATGGGCCTACGAACATGGGAAGGAAGAGTTTCTGCGCGAAGGTCAGAGGCTTGCCAAGTTGGAGGATCTTCCCCATATCGTGGACATTTATGGTTTTTTTGAAGAAAACGGCACGAGCTATCTGGTTATGCGGTATCTGGAGGGGAAAACGCTTGAGGAGCTGGTGCGGTCATCTGAGAAGGGAAGACTCGAACTGAATGATCTGCTTCCGCTGCTGCTACCGCTGATGGAGAATATCGACCGGATGCACCGGAAATTCGAACAGGACGATCAACCGCCGTTGGTGGAGGATCCTGACCAGATGCAGAAGAAATGGATGCTGCATCGGGACATTACGCCCGGGAACATCATGTTCAGCCGCGGGAAGCTCTGGTTGATCGATTTCGGCTCTGCGCGGCAGGTCATGGGCGACAAGTCCGTGTCTGCCTTGGTTAGTCTCGGCTTTGCGCCGGTAGAGCAGTTTTCTCGGAAAAATCAGGGGCCATATACAGATGTTTACGCTATGGCGGCAACGATCTACTACTGCATCACCGGCAAAAAGCCGCAGGACGCGGCAAGCCGGGCCGTCGACGATCAACTGCTGTTTCCGGGGGAGCTGCCGGATGATGTAGATCCTCACATTACGAAAGAGCAGAGCGATGCGCTGCGTCATGCAATGGCGATCCAGTACGGCCAGCGGACGCCGACGATGGCGGCGTTCATCAAAGAGCTGACGCAGGAGCCAGAGGAAGCGCCAAAACGCGTGGAGAAGCCTCGTAAAGCACCGAAGCGCGCGAAGCATCCATTTCTGCGCAGAAAGCTCCAGCTGCCGCAGCTGCATATACAAGGTGTCCTGCAATACATAGTGTGCAAGAAGTGGGTCCTTCTGGCCGTGGTCGCGGCGATCCTGCTTGCGATTCTCTTTGCCAAGTGCAAATCTGAGACGCCTCCGCAGGCGGAGACACCCGGCGAAACTCCCGCCGCTGACGTTCACGACGAACAGCCGACGAATGATCCGACAGATGGACCGTCGGAGCCGGAGAACGACGAGCCGCAGTCGGACGGCCAGCTGTCCGAGGAACCGCCGGAGAGTACGCCGACGCTTTCACTCAGGCTTGAGAACTGCAAGATCGTGGAAGGACAGTCCGTTCAGCTGGAGCCTGCGCTGACGCCGGAGGACTATCAGAGCACGGCAAGCACATGGGAGAGCAGCGACAGTTCCATTGCCGAGGTCAGCGAGAGCGGAGAGGTCAAGGCAAAGAAGCCCGGAATGACAACGATCACCCTGACGGTAGACGGAGTCAAGGCTGTATGTACCGTAACGGTTCTGGAGGCGCAGATGGAATCCGTCACAGTACAGGCCGGCCCTGACAAGACGGAGTACTACGCCAGTATGCCATTTGACCCGACGGGCATCACACTCAAGGTCACATATAACAACGGGGAAACAGAAGAGGTCATCGCAGACTTTGAATGTACGGGCTTCGATTCGTCTACGCCCGGCGAAAAGGCGGTTACGATCAGCTACGAGGATATGCAGGCCGGGAAAGTGTACGTGACTGTGAAGCCGAAGGTACTGATACAGGATGCAGGAACCGCAGGCTTCCAGGGGTATAATCTGGTTGATACGGTTCAGTACAACAATAAAGTCTATTACACCAAAATGACGATGCAGAGCTCTGACTGGAGCTACTCGATCTGTCGGAAGGACACACCGTCCGCAGAGCCGGTCTGTGTATATACGGCGCGTGAGGGCTTCGTCGGAGAATTTTTCCTTTTGCGGGACCGAATCTTTTTTGCGACAAGTACTGGTGGCGACCGCATCATTGCGACGGTTGATCTGAATGGAGAAAATTATTACGCGATTACCGCGCGCAGCAAAGACTGCATAGGCTGCTACTACAGCAATGGCTGGATCTACTCCTATTCGGCCGGAGACGGCCGCCTTGTCCGCTTCCGGACGGATGGCTCTCAGTACGAATGGGTCGGCGAAAAGGAAATTCCCTCAGGGAAGTACAGCATTTCAGGTCAGAAAATCCTCTACACGGTATATGCCAGCGGGGGAACGGTGCTCAAGTGCTTTGATATCGAAAAAAAGACAACGACGACACTCAAGACTCTGAATACCGAATCCGTCAGGCTTATCGGCGCTTATGGAGATGCTCTGTTTTACAATATGTATGATGCCGTGAAAAAAGACAATGTAGTTACCGGCGGAGAAATGAAGATGTACCTGTATGATCTCAAAAACGGTACGACCTATACGCTGGGAAGCGGCAAAACGGAAGCTGCGATCTGGAACGGTAAAATCTTCACCTGTGACGAGGACGGAAATGCAGAACTCAGAGAACTGCGCGATCCGGCGGTCGTGACAAAGACGTTCAAGCTGCCGTATGCGCTGATGTCAGGCGTGAACGTACAGGCCAACCTCGTGATCCCGGTCGGAAACAATCTTGGTTTTATCACGGATGGCACAGCGGGCGACAGCTCCATGGCGAAGGTTATCCTGATCAATAGCGAATTTGATGAAGTTGCAGTAATTACTGTAGAACAAGGATAAATGCAAGAAAAGCTCCTATGATGGTAATACAGCGGCTACGTTGTATAGGCAGAAAAGGAGATAACCGAACAGGAGGCTCTCATGGATGAGAGCCGGCCTCTCACACCACCGTGCGTACCGACAAGCACACGGCAGTTCAACGCATAAGTGCAAGGACTCGTAGTAGTTGAGGATGCTAAAAAAATCCTGCTGCTGCGAGTCTCCTATTTGTAATGGAAACGTGTAGGCACCAAAATTCCGGAAATACGCCAATAGTTCAGTCTGGAATTTCTCCATTGGTAAGCCTTGTTGGTCGGGGTACCCAGCTTTCTCAAATTGGCCATCCTTGTTTTGGGTTTCTTTCATTGCTTCTAGAAGCAGCAGATTCAGCCGCAGCTAACGCTTCCTGCTTCCGAGCGCATAGCGGCCATTCACCACATGGTGGTTGCTCATGCTAGGTGCACTATAAGACGGTTTGCACTGATTTTCACCAGCGCGGATCATCTCATATGTCTTTCAGCGCATGACATACATCCCGCCAGAGGTGCAGGCCGCTGCCGGGATACCGGCTGCGCAGGCGCTCCAATGCGGATTTTCTGGCTTTGGTCACGCCATCCGGCGAGAGCATTTCACGCAGGCCCAGCTCGTCCGCAGACAGCTTTTCGTAGCCAAACACGCCGTAGGTGTGACCGAGGATCGCGCGGTCTTTCGCGCTGAGTGTGCGGAAAAGCTGCTCCAATTCTTCCATGCAGACCTGCCGGTAAACAGCCTGCTCTGGCGTAAGGGTATGCTGGTCGAGCAGCAGCCACGCAAGCGGGTCATCGTCCGAATCGTCATTTGAAAGCGCAGAGATAGAAAGCGGTTTCGTTTTGCAACCGATCAAACGTGCGGCTTTTTCTGCGGAAATACCGAGCATCTGTGCGACTTCATCCGGAGAAACCTTCTCCGCCTTGTGCAGCCGCTGTGCCTGCTTTACGCGCTGTATTTCGTCCTTGGGCAGTGCAGTCGCACCGACGTTTGCATCCAAATAGCGGTACATCTTCCCGCGCAGAAACGGATACAGATATGTGGTCAATTTTCCGCGATTCTCGTCATACTCCCCAGTGGAAAGGCGCTCACAAAGCTCTAACGCACCTTCGGCACACAGCTCGTCCAGCGTTTCTTTGTCTGCACAGCCAAAGCTCTGCGCTGCGTCCTTTGCAACAGAAGCAATGAACCCCTGCATTTGCAGGTAGAGTTCTTCAAAGGCTTCTGCGTCGCCGCGGAGATACTGCCGATACAATTCTTCATTCGTCATGCGTTGCTACCTCCATGCAGAGCGTCTTCATTTCTGTTTTCTTGGGCGACCCACTGGCTTGTTTTTGCGCTGCACACCGCAGAGCGGATAGAGATTCCTGGTTGCCAGGGATTCGTTGAAGGCTTCATAGGGCGTACCGGGCTGCGTTCGCGCTTCGTGATAAAGCTCTTCCGCCTTTGCACGAAGGCGCATCTGCTCCTCTGCCGTGATGATGCCGCGGGCTTTGTCCTTGCCGATGCGCTGATAGCAGCGAGAAAGCGCCTGCGTCAATGGA
>ULRD01012638.1_pt1 | contig 19336 bp, 22 predicted proteins | sample 1955181 | NCBI WGS metagenome assembly ULRD01 (sample SAMEA4835675, study PRJEB28245) | human gut metagenome | biome: gut microbiome; material: fecal sample | place: Denmark | collected 2008
CATTATTTCAAGGTGGATTACCTCGACTACGGCCTTGACGCGACCGTCAGCTGGGGCAAGCCCGATTATAAGTTCTCCAACAGCCGGGACTATCCGGTGAAAATAGTCGCCTACTGCGACAATGACGCAAAGTCCCTGACCATCGAGATATGGGGCACCGACGTTGACGGCACTCAGGTCACACTCCGGCACACCTCGACCCCCGTCTATGACGAGACCTATACCGACACCCTCATCGGCTACACCGTCTACGGCTACCGCACCGTGAGTGACGCGGACGGCAACTTCCTCTATGAGACGGCAGAGCCCGGCGGCGTGTACTATCTGCACACCGAGGACATCGCATGGCCTGCGGAGAAGTTAGCCGAAGACGATTACATCGACGCGCTTGAACAGTTATACCGTGCAGGCTGACCGGCCGCACATACAATACAGGAGAAGAGAGCATGGAAAAGAAAAAATTCTATATCACCACACCCATCTACTACCCGTCCGATAAGCTGCACATAGGCCATGCCTACTGCACCGTCGCGACCGACGCCATCGCCCGCTACAAAAGGCTCGCAGGCTTCGACGTGATGTTCCTCACCGGTACCGACGAGCACGGTCAGAAGATCGAGGAAAAGGCCAAGGCCGCGGGCGTTACCCCTCAGCAGTTCGTTGACAACATCGTCGACGGCAAGGGCGGCATCAAGGATCTGTGGAAGCTGATGAACATTTCAAACGACCGCTTCATCCGCACCACCGATGATTATCACGTAAAGTCCATACAGCGCATCTTCAAGAAGATGTATGACAAGGGCGATATATATAAGGGCGCATACAAGGGCAAGTACTGCACCCCCTGCGAGAGCTTCTGGACCGAGAGCCAGCTCAAGGACGGCAGATGCCCCGACTGCGGCCGCGAGGTCCACGACGCCGAGGAGGAAGCCTACTTCTTCCGTCTCTCCAAGTACGCAAAGCCCGTGCAGGAGCTGCTTGAGAGCGGCACCTTCCTCACTCCCCCGTCCCGCGTCAATGAAATGATAAACAACTTCATAAAGCCCGGCCTTGAGGATCTCTGCGTCTCCCGCACGAGCTTCAACTGGGGCGTGCCTGTGGACTTTGATCCGGGTCACGTCGTATACGTCTGGGTCGACGCGCTCTTCAACTACTGCACCGCGCTCGGACTGCTCAACGACAAGTATGACGATTTCGACAAGTACTGGCCGGCAGACGTACACATCGTCGGCAAGGAGATCGTCCGCTTCCACTCCATCATCTGGCCGGCAATGCTCATGAGCATGGAACTGCCCCTGCCCAAGCGCGTATACGGCCACGGCTGGCTCGTCATTGACGGCGGCAAGATGTCCAAGTCCAAGGGCAACGTCGTCGATCCCTATGTGCTGGCGGATATGTTCGGCGTCGATGCGCTGCGCTTCTTCCTGCTGCGCACCTTCCCCTTCGGCTCCGACGGCAACTTCTCCAATGAGCTGCTTATCAGCACCATCAATACCGACCTTGCAAACGACCTCGGCAACCTCGTCAGCCGCACCACGGCCATGGTCGAGAAGTATTTCGGCGGCAGCGTCCCCGCGGAGCGCGAAGCTGACGCGATGGACGATGAGCTTGTCGGCATGATAAAGTCCGTGCGTGATAAGTACGCCGCGCAGATGGACGAGTTCCAGCTCCACCTCGCGCTTGAGGAGGTCTTCAGGCTCATCCAGCGCGCGAACAAGTACATCGATGAGACCGCCCCCTGGGTGCTCGCAAAGGACGAGAGCAAGAAGGCTCGCCTTGCCGCGGTCATGTATAACCTGCTTGAGGCGCTGCGCGTCTCTCTGATCCTCCTCAGCCCCTTCATGCCCGAGAGCTGCGATAAGGCTTTTGCGCAGATCGGCGCGGACAAGGCCAGCCGCAGCTGGGACAGCGCCGCGGTCTACGGCGTGCTCCCGGCAGGCACGAAGGTCTGCAAGGGCGAGACGCTCTTCCCGCGCATCGACATGGCCAAGGCTCTCGAAGCGCTTGAGAAGGCCGAGGGCAAGAAGGATGAGCCGAAGGCTCCCCCCGTGCTGCCCGATGTGACGATCGACGACTTTGCCAAGTGCGACATGCGCGTGTGCAAGGTCCTCTCCTGCGAGACCGTCAAGAAGTCCGATAAGCTTCTTAAGTTCTCCCTCGACGACGGCAGCGGCACTCCCCGCCAGATCCTCTCCGGTATCCGCAAGTTCTATGAACCGGAGCAGCTCGTCGGCAAGACCGTCGTCGCTATCCTGAATCTGCCCCCGCGCAAGATGATGGGTCTTGAGTCCAACGGTATGCTGCTCTCCGCCGTGCGCGAGATAGACGGCAAGGAGGAGCTGCACCTTATGATCCTTGACGACTCCGTCCCCGCCGGCTCCCAGCTCTGCTGACGCTGGCAAAGGTTCTGAACAGAATAGAATTTACTGAACAACAAGGCGTGAGCGGCATACCGCTCACGCCTTGTTGTTCAGCTTGAAAGAGTTTCGGAAATATACTATAATGGATATAGATGGTTCGATATGATACTTGCTCCATGGATAGAGAACATGACGTTCACGGAGAAGAGGATCAACCGATGAAGCTGCCATCAGTCAGCAGGGACACACGGGGTTGGGAGGTCAGTCGGCAATGAATATAAGAGGAGTATCATTCAGAGTCCCGCAGGGGAGAAACGATATCTTGCAGGAGATCCTTGATGGGATCAATGTCCAAACGCTTTTCTGGTATAACGTGGAAAGCCAGAATGAGGTCTGGTCGGTTCCGCATTACAAAGATTTTTTTAAGGAAGAGTATTACTCCGGGCAGGATTTCTATGAGCAGATCAAACTGCCGCATCTTGTGATTTTTCTGAAGCTTCAGGCGTACTCCGAAGAAGAGCCGTATGCGGATATTCATACATATGATGAATTTATCAAAAGCAGCTGCCTGCTGCTGGTGCTGATATATGACTGTGAATCCGTAGAAATTTTCTCTAAAGACGAGCGCATCACCAGAAGCCTGTTCGATAACGCGCGCAGGAAAGGTTTTTCAGAAACTACGCTGATCACAGACGAAAACGACGGAAGAACCAAAATGGACATTCTATAACGTCTTTCTCTATTGGAGGGAATAAACATGGTCAAAGCAATACATAAATCGTGCTGTCTGCAAGCCGGTGCTTCGGAAGCCGTGGCGCTTATTGAAAAGGTCATAAGTGAAGAGCAGACGTGGGGCACTTACAAAATCGATAAAACCGAAACCGACGGGGCATATGCAGCTTTTGTGTGCACCCCTGTATGGACATTCTCGCTTTATCACAATTCGTTTGTGCCTGACACTCACATCACTGTCCGTGAGGACAACGGAAAATCGCAGATCGGCTTTGACTTTACCCAATGCAGATCGGCTAAACTTGCAGGCATACTGATCAATTCTTTTCTGCTGCTCTTTGCGGTTGCTGTTTCTGCCCTCGCCGCCGCGGGAAAATGTGCTCCGATCTATGCGCTTGCCGTAATTCTTGTTTGTCTTTTTGCAAATCTGGTCTCGTATCTGATGTTCCGTTTTACAGTTTCAGCATTCTATAATTCGATCATATCCAAGCTGGGACAGGTCGTCGGCAGTACACAAACCAAGGAGGACGCACTGTGAACAGAACACCTGATGTTGAAGTGGTATTTGAATTTAACGGTGCAAGGACAACTCCGGCAGCTGACGGATACCGGCCAGCGCATCTGATCACTGACAGCTACCTGACGACTGGTATCCATCATTACTATCATATGGATGCAGTGCCGCCAAACGGTACCGCAAAGGGAACTATTACATTTCTGACACCGGAAGCATATCCCCACTGCCTTTGGCTCGGCAAAAAGATCAATATTCAAGAGGGCTCCCGTGTCGTGGGGTATGCCACCATAACCAGGATATTCAACCCGCTCTTGTGTTCAGAGGGACAAGTGTGACATTTAAACTAATCTTAAGCAGGTGATAAAATGAAAGATAAGATTTGCTGCGACGCAATGAGATATCATTCAAGCAACCACTGTCCGGTTCACAGCAGTCCTTTTGAGTGCCCGGACTGGTTGATATTACATGATGAAACAACGGGAAACTATGGCATTATCATCCATGATGGCGGTCAATCGTATATAAAAATAGATTACTGTCCTTGGTGCGGGCATAAATTGGGCTCTGAAAAGAGGCTGTTCAGAAAATGAATAAATTCAGGCTTATGAGAAAAATGATTTATCCTCCCGCAATAATTTGGCTGGTTTCGAGCTGTGCGTCTTTGTTTTTTTGTGCTTACTGGTTGTACAAGGTTTGTACGGAGTTCATTCCGCTGCCTCCTTCGCCTCAATTATTAGATTGGATTACATCTGTAGTTTCAATTTATATTCTCCTGCTTCTTATAATATGGGTCATCTGTGCAATATTAGTATTTGATTTTTGGTGCAGGCCTGTTATCTTAACCGAAAATGAACTCGCACGTGGTTTTATTTTCAGAAAAAGGATCAGGAAAGAAGATATAACAGGTATAGGCCTTGCCACGGTATACGGCACAAAAACACCAGAGTCAATATATAATAATTGTAAATATGCAGTGTATGTTTGTACCGGCCAATATGATGAAGCCTTAATTCGGAGAATCGGCATTTGGGAAACCTTGATGTGCAGTGAGCTAATTAAAGTACTGAGTAAATGCCGTTCATTACTGAAAAAGAACGGTACCGGCATCGCAAGTCTTGATGAGAAAGCATACCCGGACACCATATTTTATCTGGGAGCGGATTTAGACTTGTATGCGGTCATAGAAGCATGGAAGTCCAAAACATGAGGTACATATTATTTTGAACCATGAAATACAAACTTTCTAAAGAGGACTATGGCAGGGTCAGCAAGCTGGCAGCCGAGCATTTCGGCGGCGATCATGTACTACTGCGTGACGAACCTGCGAGGTGAGAACACTATGATAGTCAGACTCAGAAATTACTTGATGTGTGAGCTTCCGGACGGATGGACAGCAGAAGAAAACAATGGCGTCACGTCAATCTGTCACGCCGATGGCGATGGGGCGCTGACATTGTCGTACCATTCAATAGCCGGAATGCAGGAAACCTTGGATGAGCACATCAGCATAATGGCCAAAAGGTTTTTAGATGAAAATCAGGTCAAGCTGAAGCATGCGCTCATTTTGGACGGAACCCAAAAAGGGAAAACCGTTCTGTATGGCACCGGTACGCTGCCTGATAGTTGGTTTATAAAGCTATGGGTCATTGCAAAATATCCTAACGTTGTGTTTGCAACGTATCAGAGCGAAAAAGAAACAGCTGAATTGAAGAAAATCGACAAAGTTGTGTCCAGTCTCGTGTTCGTCGATGCCTGACTGTTCAGAAAGTGGAGTCGAATGAGCAACATAAAAGAAATCATAGATACTTGGGATCCAATATGTCTTTTCCCATTCTGCCCCGAAGACGAATACCATTCTGAGATTTCACAAATCGAGGCTTTTCTGAGTGAACCACGGGCAGAGAAAGACCTTGGGGAGTATATTTTCACACTGTTTACTGAATCATTCGGGGCAGATGCTTTTCAGCGTTCAATGGCCGAATGCTGTATTATAGCCCGTGAAATCTTAGAAACAGTAACGGTCAAGTAATAAGCTGCTATTTATGCGGAGAGCAAACAAAAAGCTGCATTCCAGTTCTCACTGAAATGCAGCTTTTAACTTGCGTGGCAGCCAAGGTTGGCACAGCGCAAAAAAATCATTGCGGACTGTGTACAGTCCGCAATGACGATGGCAGGGTCAGCCAATTTTGAGGACAGGGAAAACTTCCTTACGGTCGTTTTATTATGCTGCAAAAGCGTATGCGATCCCTCCGCTCATATCTTTACTATCATTTCTTTGTTTTACTCTGCCTCAACTATTGGTATAGAGCCCGAACTATGCTTCTCCAAATGTTGTATCAGTGATATGGCGTGGCCAACATATCTTCCGTTATGCCAGTGACTACATATCTTTATTCACATTCGGCAGGACATTGGAAATGACAGCAATCGTTCTGCTGCAGTCATTCTTGTGGTTAATGCAAATCAGACTCTCTTTCTATATGGCAAACAGTACATTGCACTCACTCAAGCCTCCAAATCATTAACTCTTGCCTTTACTGCTACCTTTTCCAAGGCAGCGGTCTTCCTGTATAGGGGAAGGGACAACTCACAATAAGACTACCGTAAGTACTGCTAGAATATATGAGCGGGGGGCAACTCTGCATTTGTAGGCGAATGTTCGAACGCGAGGAATAGTAGACCCACTCACAATTACAATGCAGCAATTGCTGCTTGCATTTGTTCTTTCACACCGTTTTCAGCTTCTTGTAACACAAGTGCTAAATATACTGCACGTTCTTCATCAGAGTGTAATCCCATAATTTTGTCTGCAATAAGAGATGCACGCTGCGTTCTCTGTTGATAATCAAATTTTATTATGTATCTAGTGTCATCCAAAAGGGATTCTTCAAAATTTTTAATCATTTCTTTGAAAGTACTGTTGTCCATTGATAGCCCTGTTCCAACATTACGATATGGGATTAAGGGGTTCACTGCCAATTTATACAAGGCGTAGGCTTTTTCGCGTTTTGTTTTTAATGCAGAATTTTCCTGGATAACCGACCATATTGTTTTATAAAACAAATCCTCAGATACACTCTCCTGAATACAGCTTCTGAGGGTTTTTTCAAGAATTGGGTTAAATTTTCTTGTTGCAGTTTCATCGGCTTTACGAAATTGTGCTGGGGTGTAGTAACTCTTCTTGATTCTTTTCGAATAATCACTATCTATTTTGAATACGTTCTCGCACATAAACCGTACAGCCAGTGGCTGTTCAATCGCTTTCAGCGAGCCAATTATGCTATATATCTCATAAAATACATCGCAAGCTTTTCCATCGCAGCTTGATAAATAACCTGTTAATTGTTCTTTGTAATCCATACTATCCTCCATCAATTAATCCAAAGTCCAACAAGCTTTTTATAAAATCGAACAGGTAAGGAAACCAATAGTGTTACAAGCAAGACGATATCGCTCCATAACGCATTTAGGGAAATCAAATTAAGCCAGACAAGAATCAGAACGATACATAAACCGGCAATGATACAGAAGTAAATGCCGGTTATTAAATCAAATTTTTCTGAACGTCCAAATGTTTGCTTAAACTCATCATGTAGTGTTGAGATTGCGAAAACAAGTCCTAATAAATTAAGCACGCTAATCCAGTTTCCACATTCTTTATCATTTAGAACAATGCGAATAATAATTAATATAATTAGTGCAATTGCAACAGCAGTTTGCAAAACACAATCTTTTTGTTCTGTTTTTTCCATTTAAATTCCTATACCAATGCGTAGTTTAGAGATTTTAATATTATCTCTGCTTTATTTTTTGGTGCGTCAACATTAATAAAGGTTTGTCCAAATACATCTTGCAAATATGCATTAATTAACGCCTGTGATGAAAAATCGTTTGGAATAGCGATATGAACATTTCGTGCCTCCAAGTGTAATGTAAAATCTTTTTCTGGATGGGTAAAGGTCCCATTTCTATATTTATATATTAATTTCAATTTCTGAAAAAAAGCCTTACTTTTCTTTTTAACCTTTCGTGAAGTAATATTATGGGAGTATACAATATTTACATAAATCAAATCTCTATCTGCCATTTATAAACCTCCCCAGAGAGGTCAGCGGATTCTTTTCCCAGCCAGACAGGTGGTCATCAACAAAGGCCTCCATTGATTTAAAATCCTTAATGGAATTGTAGTCAATAACGTCTTGATTCCATTTTTCGCCACTCAGTTCACTCAGCCGGGCAATTGTTTGGATCGAATATCCATGCCCTTCCGCCTTTTTTAACAACTCATTCCTTTTATCTTCTGAATAGTATTGTAGACCTTTATTAACACAGTTTTGTTTTTGTTGTTCTATTTGAGCTTCTGCAGCTTGTTTTCTTTCCTGTAAGGCTTTAATTTGTGCGTTAATATCACAAAGATTATTCTCTGAATTCTGAAGTTCTTCACATGCCTTTTTAAATTCTCTCTTTGCCGACAGAATACTCTCATCCCCTGTCATCGTGAAGTATACACATAGCAACTTATGATTCTTATGAAGAGCACATTATTATAATATCAGATTCATAGATTGAATGCAAGAGAATACGACCATTTTTGTATTCCGGCTATCTTAGTACATCTATTACGGATACTCGAATCCGCATCTGTCCAGTGTATTTTATTAGCGTCAAACCACCACACATCTTGCCCCTTGCACTATCCCTGTGAGATAATACCCACCGCGCAAAATATCTACTCGTATAAAGAAGTCACGGTGTTGCGGGGCATCTCCACAAACCTACTCGTTGTTTCATCAGATAGATGAAATAATATGTTATCCGGCAACGTGTTTTACTTGAAATTATCTGTGAGTTGGGTATAATAGGAGTAGAATTGAGAAAGGAGTTTGTGCCATGTTAGATATTCAAGAAATCAAAGATGGTGTGCAGCTTGCCGCGCAGGAATACCCAATCAAGAAAGCGGAACTGTTCGGGTCCTATGCCAACGGCACAAACCGCCCGGACAGCGATGTGGATCTTTTGCTGGAGTTCAAGTCACCGCGCATTTCTCTGCTCACACTGAGTGCAATCAAGTACCGGCTGGAGGGTATCCTGAAAACGGATGTTGACGTCATTCATGGTCCGTTGCCCTCAGACAGCATGCTCGTAATTGACAGAAAGGTACCGCTGTATGAATCATAGAGACAAAATTATTCTTAAAAAAATTTTGTCCGAAGTGAATGTTGCTGCTGACATGATGAGGGGCTGTTCACTGGCAGAATTTCTTGATAACGAGATGCTCAAGCGTGCTGTCTGCATGACTGTGATTAACGTTGGTGAGTTGGTAAAAAATTTGACCGAAGATTGCCGACTGTCACATCCGGAAGTCGCATGGAAGAATATTGCTGGATTTCGTGATATCGCCGCGCACAAGTACCAGACGTTGCGCATGGAAGACGTTTACGAAACAACCGTGACGGATTTCCCGGATTTGCAAATGAAGATCACAAGAATTTTAGCTGAATAACCCACAACTTCCATCCTTCCATCACGGTGCAAGTTGCTGTGCAAAATATTTAATGCCACTTATTTACTAAACATCGGAGTGCCTATAACAAAAGCACTCCGATGAATTTTTTGCTTTAATGACATCAGCCATGAAGTATGCAAACCGTTTCAAAGCAGTCGCCGAGACAGTGGTTACATCTGCATCTCAGGAGTCTGCGATTCGCTGTCTCGAAGTTGCTGGGTGTAATCGTGCAGACTCATACCGGTCTGCTACTGACAGAATGCCTCCATTTTGCGGAGCAGGACTTCCTGTTCGGCAACGTTGAGACGGTAAAACCAGCTTTCTTCCGAACCGTCTCCCTTGCAGAGGGTCAGCTCCAGTGTGTCGCATAGCCGCTCCTGCTCCACATCGAAGTCTGCCTGAATATAAAAGTTGAGCTTGCCGTCCGTCTCAATAATCTCATCTGAAAACGAAAAGTTGTTGGCAGCGAGATGTCCTGCCGAGGTGATCTCTTTTCCGCTCAGATGATCCAACAGCTTGCGCCACCTATCATCGTTAGACGCAAACTGTGACCGGGTGGCATGATAAACTGCCACCGACACATCATGCATCGCCCAGGTCTGCCAGCCATCCATGATGTTAACAGCGGAGAACTCACGTTTGTCAAAGTTCACGTCGAACGCACCTCGTACCTTTCCGGTGTTCTCCATGCGCAGAGCTGTCAGTGCATCAAACTCTTTTGCTGTGATGGGCTGCCCCCCGAAAAACATTCCGATGAATTTGTCCGACGTCACACCGCTGTCCTTCATAATATAACTGCGCAGCTTTTTCCCGGCCTCCAACAGTTCCTCACCGGGCGAGGTCTTAAAATACCATTCCTGTCCACGTTCCGTCACATGGTAGGCGGCATAAGTGCGGGTCGCTTCTTCCGCTGCCCGCCGTGCGGCTGCTTCCGACTGAATCTCATGGCTGATTCGCTCATACTCTCGCTCTGGAAGCTGATCACACAGCTCGTCCAATACATTTTCCAGATGCTCTTGCAAGGCTTCGCCATTTAGATGCTTCTCAATAGCATTTTTCCAGCGCCGGTCGATCCATAAAACAAGTTCTTCTTGTTGTTCCATATCAGCTGCCCTCCTTCATCGCTCCATTTTCTAAATTCAAAACCACATCCCCGTACTTGGCCATCAGCAGCGCGTTGATGATCAGTTGGAACGCCTCATCTGTGACCAAGTCCGGAGACGCGAGGTCTGCAAGAGTAATATTAGAACTGCCGACCGCAATGGCTTTTGCCGCCTGATAAACGCTGTAAAGATCTGGTCTGATCCCACGGAGATGAACAGCTTGAAAGTCGAAGCCGTCGTTGCCGCACTTCCAGATCATTCTGCGCCAAAGACTCTCATAAGCTGTGAGTAAATAGAGGGCGGCTTTATTTCGGTCAGACAGACGCCAGCAAAGTGCTCTCCAGTGTGTCCATCTTCTGCGGTGAGTGTCGGATAGGAAAAAACGAGAATTTCTTTCTCCGAACTGCTGACACATCCGTTTTTGAAGCAGTGGTTCCATAGAGGGTGCGAAGCAGTCCTGCACGAACTCGCTCAAATCCAGAACACCCGCCTCAATGCGTTCATCCAAACAGGTACATTCACACAGAAGGCACGGATTCTTGCGGTCATAGCTCTGGCAGTATTCGCACTCCACATCCTTGGGAGTGTATTGAAATTGACTTCGGTACATTCCGCCTCCTCGCGGCTTGTGGCCGGGCTGAGACATCATCATCCGCTCCATCGGCCGCAGCGGCGTGTCTCGCATAAAATAGCGTGGCATAAGTTGCTCCTTTCAGAAAACAAAAAGAGCCTGAATCTTATTACTAAGACTCAGGCCCGTGCTGTTTGATATTACAATAATTCCTGATGTATTGATGCTCCGGATTTCAGCGCTACAATTACCTCGTTGCAGGTTTCTACCGTTACACTCCCAACTACCTGACGGATCAACGTTTCATCCCATTCAGTTATAGCTGATGGTGTTGTTTCTGCTGCTTGCCTGCATTGCTCTATATGAGCCGTGGCTTTGCCGCTTTCGGCTAGCATCCGTTGCATCTCGTCACGCTGGGCTTTCAAAGCCGTTTGCTTCTGCATGATCTCACGGAATCTATCGCTATACGCCGCTTGGTCACCGCTTTCGGATGCTTCGGCAAGCACTTTACTGAACTCAGTGTTTAACTGTTCGAGCTGGTTATCTATCTCAGACAGACTGAGCTGCTGTCCTGCAACTGGGGCAAGCTCTTTTTCCATTGCACTCTTGAGATTATAGATAATGGTATCTTTATCCTTAACCGCACTGTTTATAGCGGCAAGGATGGCTCTGTGCAGCGGCTCTTCATCCAGCGTGGGTGAGTCATGGCAGTACTTGCTGCCATAGTCCACCCGGCTGACACAGCGCCATACGATTCGTTTGCTGCCGTCGCGGTTGCGCCAAGTGCAGCGCTGGTATCTTGTACCGCACTCACCGCAATACAACCTGTCCGACAGCGCATATTTGCTGCTGTATCTGCTCCGACCGGTCGGAGCATTTTTCTTTGACGGACTTTTCCCAGCGCTGCGTCGCGCAAGTTCGGCTTGAGCAGCATCGAATGTCTCGCGGCTTATTATCCCCTCGTGATGATTCTGCACCAGATACATCGGGAGCTGCCCGGTGTTTTTCTTTACCTTCTTGTTGATGCAGTCGTCGATATACGTTTTCTGTAGCAGTACATCGCCGCAGTATTTCTCATTTGTAAGTATGCTGTCTATGGCGCTCCGCGCCCATTTTGACTCACCGTTTATGTTCGGAACAGAGTTTGCATTTAGATACTCCTGTATACCGCGGACCGGTGTGCCGCTTAGAAACAGGTCGTATATTTTTCTGACAACCTCTGCCTGATCCGGTATTATCTCAGGCTTGCTGTCATCGCCTTTGCGATAGCCATACAGATATTTGTACTGTATGGTGGCTTTGCCCTCTTTCATGGCCTGCCGGATACCCCAGCGGACATTGGCGGAGATAGATTCACTTTCGGACTGAGCGAATGCGCCGAGCATGGTTATGAGTATCTCGCTGTCGATTTTGAGAGTGTTCATGTTCTCTTTCTCGAAGATGACCGCTATGCCAAGCTCTTTTAGGGCACGTACATAATTTAGGCAATCGACTGTGTTGCGGGCAAATCTGGATATGGACTTGGTGAGTACGATATCTATTTTGCCCTGCTTGCACTGGCGGATCATGCGCAGGAACTCCGGACGCTTGCGGGCAGATGTGCCGGTTATGCCCTCATCGGCGAAGATGCCGGCCATAGTCCATTCTTTATTGGTCATGATCTTATCTGTGTAATAATTTTTCTGCGCTTCGTAACTGGTGAGCTGCTCCTCGTCATCGGTGGAGACTCGACAGTATGCGGCTACACGGAGCTGGCGCTTTGAAGCTCGCACGACTTCGGGCTTGGCTGGGATAAATATAACAGTTGGCGTTGTATTGCTCATACTAAATTCTCATTGGACACAGCTTGCCCGTTTTTCAGAATAAGCGTTACTGCTTTGCGGCATACCTTGATTTGTGAAACACTTTTTCGGATGATATCTGGAGTAAGCTCTGAAATATACCCCATTTGCTTGAAGAACCTCCTAAGTTTTTCGGTTTCATATTGGCTATTATTCACTTGCGCATATTGGTCTTCGGCTATTTCATATATGGTCCGTTGTGCTCGATTTTCGTCTATTGGCTGAATCATTATGATGGATTCAAGCTGCTCCGTGAAGGCAGGAGATACCGCAGGGGTCGATCCTGTTCGAGCGGTTATGGTTTCTGGAAAACTGCTCAATCTATTGAGTATCGATAGAATATGACATTCAATTTCAGCATCCGTGCTGCAGCCGCTTATCTTTTGAATCAGTCTTTGAACTTCGCTTTTATCTGTGGTAGGAGCTTTTTCGGAACGTAGGGAACTCGCAGCACTGAATATACTCTCAGATATGATTTGGGGATAGACAGCACTTTCAACGTACCGCCTATCCCCAAGAATTCTGGATACCATGTTTTTGTTCCATAGTCTGCCCGCATCATAACTTATTTCAGATGATCTTAGCTTTTCGGTTATTCCGCTTAGAGACGTGCCGCCAGTATACAGGCGGAATATATCTCCTACGGCGTTAGCTTCGCATTGATTTATGACGATCTCTCCGCCGTGTAAAGCATATCCGAACGGAAGCTTACGATTTTTCATCGCCGAAATGTCCTTTCTATAGTCTCCTGAAGTTCAAGCCCGTTTCTCAGGCGGAATATGACATGGAAATCATCTTTTATAATAACCTGATCTATAAGCTCACCAAATAGTTCAGCGTCGAAGCCGTCAAGGAAATCCGGACTCTCGGCTATCGTAGCTATGAGCACCCTTGTAAGCTGCTCGGCATTGCTGCCCTCAGCTTTCAGCAGACGCTCTTTTTGAAGCTTCAACTCTCGGAGCTGTTTGGTCAACTCATTGGTTTTAGATATGAAAATGTCAGGATCAACGAGTCCCTGCTGTTTAAGCACGGCCAACATCTGATTCTGACTTAGTACATCGGAAATTTTCTTGTTGATCTCTATGACATCTATGCTCCACAGCATCCTACGATTACGTATTTCTATAAGCCCGCGGAGCGCTTGGGATAATATATCCGGATTAGACTTCAACTTGAAATATAGACGTTGAAACGCACCGTATATTTCAAGTTCCGGAATTGCTTTATTGGGACATTTACCTCCCTCATCATGGACGACGCATACCCACTTCCAAGTACCAGCATTGGACTTGCACCTACAGCGTGAGCCGCATATGCAGCGTACTTTCTTACTCAACGGTCTGTCTGTAGCCGCTTGAGATACTTTTCGCTGTGCCCTCAGAGACTTAGCGCGGTTGAATGTTTCCTCTGTGATGATCGCCGGATTACTGCCTGTGACGAAGAACATCTCTCGTTCACCATGATTTCGAGGAGCTGTTTTCGGCAGGGTCGCTGTCGTATAGCGCTTTTGAAGCAATGCATTACCGGCATACCGTTCATTGGTAAGAATGTAATCCACAAGTTCTCTTGACCATCGGCGATCAAGCATGTTTTCGCGATTCAATGCGGCAGCTATCTCCCTTGAATTCAGCCCGTTAAGGTAGTCCTCATATATTTTGGCAATTACATGACGCGCTTCCTCAACTACAGCCAATTTGCCGTTTTCAAGATGAAATCCGACCGGAGCACAGCAGGTATTGAATGTTCCGTCACGCATTCTTTTTTCTATGCCCCACTTGACATTCTTAGATATGGACTCGCTCTCGGCCTGTGCCAGTGAGGCGAACACGGCAGTGAGCATTTCGCCGGAAACTTTGCCGGTGTCAATGCCCTCTTTCTCAAAGTATACGCTTACGCCGCGAGCTTTCAGAGAACGTACCGTTTCGAGGCACTCGGTGGTGTTCCTCGCAAATCTGGATATGGACTTCACGAGTATCCTGTCTATGAGTCCGCGCTCGCAGTCGCGGAGCATACGCTTGAAGTCATCGCGTTTCTCAATTGAAGTGCCTGTGATACCCTCATCGGCATAGATATCTACAAGCTGCCAGTTGTCCTTGCCGGATATGAGCTCTGTGTAATATCGGTTCTGAGCGGCGAAGGAATTGAGCTGCTCGTCAGATGATGAACTGACGCGGGCGTAGGCCGCGACTCTCAGCCGTATATCCTGCGGCTGTTCGATTGCCGCTATCGTTATGACTCTCGCGGTGTTTTCCTGTGCCATGCGCTGGTTCACCTCCCTTTGCAGCAACACACAATACCACAACACCTTTCACAAAGCTACTGAAATATGAGCATTTTCAGACGGAGATAATAAGTGTAGCGCCGGTCTGTTTTGCAACACAGGAAAGGATCTTTTCTGCTTCTTTCTGCGTAATGAGGCCGTTGTTTCGCAGCTCTCTGAGGATCGTCGCCGTTACCCACAGGTCTATGTCTGCTGTCATTGGATATCTCAATTCCTTTCGTTATATTGTGATTAACATGAGTAGCTGCACATATCATATCTTGATTATGTGCAGCTATCAGCAATACGTGCTTGCTTTTCTGCATATAACATGTTATATTTAGGTGCAGAAAGGTTGGCGCTGTATGAGAAAATTTGATTACTCTTTTTTGAATAATGGGCTGCTGCCCGCAAATCTCGTGAATCTGACTTCAAACATTGCCGCGCTGAAAACTATGGCAGGCGTGCGCAAGGAAGAATACTCGAAGATCTTTACAGAGTTGGAAGCTGTCGCAAAGATACAGTCGATCAAAAGCTCCAATGCTATCGAGGGCATCGTAACAAGCGACGAGCGTATTGCTGCTATCGTCAATCAGAACAGCGCTCCGCTGAACCACAACGAAGCAGAGATTGCCGGGTACAGAGACGCCCTGAATGAGATCCATCTGGGGTATGAGCATATCGACTTCCGCCAGAGAGATATTCTTCGGCTGCACGAAATGATGATGGGCTTTACAGGCTATGAATACGGCGGGAAGTATAAGACAGACGACAATGTGATTCTGGAGATTGACGCTGATGGGAACCGCCGCGTTCGCTTCCGTCCGACTCCCGCAATCGAGACCCCGGAAGCAATGGAGCAGTTGGAACTCGCTTATCTGGACGCTCGAAGCGACGCAAACATCAACCAGCTTTTGCTGATCCCATGTGTGATTCTGGACTTTCTCTGCATCCATCCGTTCAGAGACGGCAATGGCCGGATGTCCCGTCTGCTCTCACTTCTGCTGCTATATAAGAATGGCTTTGATGCCGGTAAGTATGTGTCCTTTGAGGAACAGATCAACGATTACAAGGCATATTATTATGAGGCGCTGCGGCAGTCATCGGCGGGGTGGGACACGAATGAAAACTCCTATTTCCCGTTCACAGAGAATTTTCTCTCAACTCTGTATATGTGCTATAAGGAGCTGGACAAGCGCTTTGCTGTTGTTCACGGGAAGAAGGTAACAAAGAAAACCCGCATTGAAGCGACTGTTCTGAACAGCCTGACACCGATATCGAAAGCTGAGATATGCAGAATTCTCCCCGATGTCAGCCCGACGACAGTTGAGGCAGTTCTCGGCGAAATGGTTCGTGCGGGTGCCGCAAAGCGGATAGGCACAGGACGAGCGTCACGGTATATTAGAGCATAGGGAGGCCATTCAGTACTGAGGAATAATTTGATTCAAGCAGCAGTGAACTCTATTTGATCCAGAGTTCACTGCTTTTTTATTCACTTACTCTCTCGCAGAATACGAGAAGCCTTTGCCGCCCGCCGGTGTTCGGCGGATGGCAGGTCAGGAGAGTCACAAGGTCGCGCCCATCCTGTATCTTTATTGCGTCTACATCGTCCGGTGAGATAACCTGTATATCCACCACCTCATACTTCATCAGCGTCCAGATGTTGTCTATGTACACAATGTCGCCGATCTGAAGCTCATCGAGATTCAGAAAATACGGGTAGCCGTTCCAGCCGCGATGCCCTGCAATCACAGCGTTTGTGTTGATGCCTCCGATGGGAACACTCGTCTGCCCCAGCACTGCTGCGCCGTTTGCCATGTTCTCATCGTTCGCGCCGAGATACAGCGGCAGTGTTACTTCGAGCTTCGGGATGTAGATTATACCGAATGTCTCATCCTGCAAGCCGTACTGCGTAAGGATGAATGCAGGCTGCTCATAAGCTGCCGCATTTGTGAGAGCTATCTGCTTGCCATCGTACAGCCAAGTGTTGTACTGCTCTATCTGCTCACGGAGCTGCGCATACGGAATTGCCTCCGGTTCTGCATCCTTTACAGATTGTATCTGCTCCAACTGCTGAATAAAGCTGTTGTTGGCTTCGTCCACCTGCTTCTGTCGGGAAGCACGCTCCATGAGAGGTTTGAAGGTAACAACGAGCCCGGCAATTGCGAGGAGCGCCATAAGAATAAGAAGGATTATTTTAGCCCTTTTCATGCAGACCTCGCTTTCTCCGTCTCGGACGTATGCGGTTTATCTCAAAGACTATCCCGATGGCGGCTATACAGATAGCACTGAGCCCTATGCCTTTGAAATACTCCTGCTGCCATGTGGACTGCGTGACACCCTCGCGCTCATTCCTCTCTGCCTTGAGATTTTCTACATATTCAGCTTGGTCGTTTCGTATTCTCGTGCCGCGTACCATGAGGCGGTGAGTGTTGACACCGTATGGCGTGCAGGTCACCAATGTACACACATCATGCGCCGGAAGGATCACAAGCTTGGAAGTGTCCTCCGGGAGCACAGTGTTTATCTCCAGCACCATGTACGCCATAGTCTCATCAAGCGTGTGGACATAGAACGTATCGCCGCACTCCAGCTTGTCTAAATCCGAAAACAGCCGCTGCCCGGCAAGCCCGGAATGCGCCGTCAGCACTGCATGAGAAGTTTCCCCGCCGACCGGCAGGGAGCTGCCGAGCAGATGCCCGACGCCCCGATCAAGGCTGTCGTCCCCTGTGCCGTGGTAGATGGGCAGATTTACGTCTATCTTCGGAATCTCGACGTACCCCATTATCCCGTCACCGCGGATATTCAGCAGGTTCTCATAGTTCTCCGCGGCAGATTTGAGCGCCTCTTCCGAGAATGAAAGGTTATCTGCAACACCTGGGATCAGCGTGCGATTGTATGCCAGAGCCTCTTCTTTTGCTTTCTGCAATTCGGTGTCGTCCATATTGCTGACAGCCTTCTCATATCTGGTCTGGACTATGGACTGGTATTTGACTGCTGTGAAATTGCTTATGACCGGGTACAGGCAGACGAGCAGAGCAATCGAGAGAAGTATAATGCCAAGAATCATTTTCTTTTTTCTGCTCATACGCGAAAACGGGAGGCAGGTTTTAACGCCTGCCTCCCTGACCTTTATTTATTTGTCTCTTTCTTTTTGTCCCTGAACGCGAAGTATATGACCACAACAGCAACAGCGACAAGGCTCAGCCCAACAGCAGGGAACATCCAGTTGCCGTAACCGCCGGTCTTGGGGAGGTCAAAGCCCTTGGTGTTCACGACAGTCAGAGGTACGAATGCATTCGCCGAGCCGTTGTCCGAACCGAGCGTGACCTGCTTGTTGTCCACCTTCGCCGACGCAGTCAGGAGCTTGTGCTCAAGATGCTTCTGCGGCATATTGTGGAACAGTCCCTCTTCAACATCAGCGTAGCGGGAATCGTTCTGGATAAGGCCGAGGACATCGGAGCTGTAAACATCACATACCGTGCTGCTTTCGCCGACGCTTATTACAAGACCTATGCCGTTCTTGAGCAGAGTATATGCCCCATCCGTCTTGAGTTCGGTTATGGTGTATGCGTCATCTTCAAGACCGTAGATGAGGAGTTTGCCATCAGAACGAGGAGTGAAGCGTGTGGCTTTCGCTTTGTCATCAGTGCTGCCGGTCACATAGTAAGCTTTCGCGGCCTCGTCATATTTTGCGACTACATAGTAATCATCCGCATCATTCTGGAGGCAGAACTCGACCTTGCTTAGGTCTCCCTTGCCATCGGAGAACTTCTTTGTGAGGTCAAGTCCGAACACATAGACGTGACAGTCGTCAACGAGCGTATCGTAATAGCTGCTGTTTGTGCGCTTCCAAGTGAGGACGATGTCGTTGGTGTTGCCATTGTCACCGTAGTTTGCGGACTTATCCAGCTGGGCAGAGTATGTAATGCGGAGTGTGCAGTCGGAGTACCCGGAGTTGACCATAGAAGCGTCGGCATACACGGCCTTGCTGGTGTTGATCTCGGAAAGGCCGGGTTCCGTCATCACTATACTCATAACGTATCCATCATCATTTGAAGTGTAGCTGACATTGAACTTGCCGTCAGCCTCTGTCCATGTCGCTATCTTGTCCGTGCAGTTTGCGTCCTTGAAGAACTCAAGCGTAACGCCGTTCTGGAGGTACGGGATGCCCTTTTCAGCGGTATCTATGAAGCTGTAATTCGTGAGATACGAGGCCGCCGAGGTGATGGACGGGAGCGTGGATATGATCTGGTACTCAAGTGTATCGCCGACAGAAGCGGTCGCGGTATGTGCAAAGCCGTCTGCGATGCCCGTACTGCCGTTGTTCTTGCCGCTGCTGGACTTCGCTTCGCGCACGGTCTTTTCAAGCGTCGGGATGCCGGTGAGGTTCTTGGGGTAGAGTGTCACATCGTAAAGCCAGCTTGCGTTATCTGCGGTGCTGGT
>ULRD01001344.1_pt1 | contig 19334 bp, 20 predicted proteins | sample 1955181 | NCBI WGS metagenome assembly ULRD01 (sample SAMEA4835675, study PRJEB28245) | human gut metagenome | biome: gut microbiome; material: fecal sample | place: Denmark | collected 2008
CACCAGAATGACCTTGGCAATGATGGCATTGGGGGTGTTGTACTTGTCAGGCAGGGCGGGGATCAGCTTCTTGCGGCCCGCGGCGGCAGCCTGCGCGGCTCCGGCGGAGACGTCCGCCTTCAGCTCACCGGCGTCAAGCTGCGCCTTGATGCGCTTTGCCTCGCTCTTCAGACACAGGGAGGCCACGGGGTAACCCACGAAGCCCTGGGCGCACATGACCAGCGTGGCGAACACCGCCAGGTCGGGGAGGTTTGCCTTGTTGGCCATGTCCTGCATGGTCAGCGTGGCCACCACGCCGCCGGACAGAATGGGCGCGCCCACCAGGGCGAAGCCGCGGTCAATGATCAGCTGACCCAGGAAGAACACGGCGGCGGAGATGGCGATGCACGCCACCGCCGCGATGATAACGGTGCGCCACTGGGCGCCGAAATCACGCAGCTTGATGGTGGTGCCCAGATGCACCAGCAGCATGGTCACCAGCAGTCCGGCCATGCTCAGCAGCGTGGAATCGGCGAACATGGTGGTGGGGAAAATGCCGGCCCAGAAGCCTGCCAGAAAGACAACGGAGGCCACCAGCAGCATGGAAACAATGGCTTTTGTTTTGGCGGAGATCATGTCTCCGACGGCGAACACCACGAAGATGATCGCAGCAGCTAGGATCGCGTTCATAATTTTTCTCCTTCTCAAAAATGTTGAAAATGTAAAATGAAAAGCGGCTCCGTCTGAAGGACGAAGCCGCTTGACGCCACTGGTAAAAAATGGGTCTTACGCTTATGTCGATTCAGCCGGTTTGCGGTATCGGGAGCAAAAATAGGCATACCAATAGAAGCCCGCAAAATAGCGAGCCATCCAGGCAAAATAGGAGACCGTATTCCGGCTGTGAGTGTTGTGCATCATCTGACGGGCCATGGTGGTCTCCTTTCCGCCGGGATCGCTCCGGCTGCTTGGTTTTGTTGGCACTGATTTTAGAACTTCAAAGCGCGAAAGTCAACAGCCAAATCATGGATATTCCGGTGAGAAAAGCCTATAAAGTTTGTTGGATTTTCACGAAATTGAACGGTTTCTTAACGCGGGCCAACGGATTTTCTAATGAATGGCATTACAAAGCGTTCTGGAAGGAACTGGAAGCCCCTCGGAAAAGAGATTTACAAACGCCGCCATTTCTGCTACCATAATGACACAATCAAGAAGAGGAGGACATCCCCTATGAAAGACCTGCAGAAGAAGCTGCGCGTGGCGCTGGTACAGGCCACCCCGGTGATGTTCAACAAGGACGCCACCATCGACAAGGTGTGCGCCCAGATCCGCGAGGCCGGAGAAAACGGCGCGGAGCTGATCGTGTTTCCCGAATCCCTGATCCCCTGCTATCCCTACGGCCTGACCTACGGCTTTACCGTAGGCAGCCGCACCGAGGAATGCCGGGACGACTGGAAAATTTACTATGACAACGCCGTGCTCTGCCCCAGCGCAGACACCGACCGCATCGGCGCGGCGGCGAAGGAGGCGGGGGCCTACGTCTCCATCGGCTATACGGAGCGGGGCCGCAACAACGGCACGCTGTACTGCTCCAACATGATCTTCGGGCCCGACGGTACGCTGCTGTGCAACCACCGGAAGCTGAAGCCCACCGGCGCGGAGCGCATCGTCTGGGGCGATGCCGACAGGGACTACTTCCCCACGGTGGACTCTCCCTGGGGCACCATGGGTGCCCTGATCTGCTGGGAGAACTATATGCCCCTGGCTCGCGTGGCATTGTATCAGAAGGGCGTCAGCCTGTATCTGTGCCCCAACACCAACAATAACCCCGAGTGGCACGATACCATCAAGCACATCGCCATCGAGGGCAAGTGCTTCGTGTTCCATGTGAACCAGTACTTCACCAAGGACATGTATCCCACCAACTACCACGGCCCCGCCGCCGACGAGATCGCCCGCCTGCCCAAGGCGCCCTGCAGCGGCGGCAGCGCCATTATCGACCCCTACGGCCACTATGTGACCGAGCCGGTGTGGGACTGCGAGACCATCATCTACGCCGACATCGATCCGGATCAGGCCGCCCGCGCCCGCATGGAGTTCGATCCCTGCGGCCACTATTCCCGTCCCGACGTGACGGAGCTGATCGTTCACGAAAAATAATATCCGCAGGGGCCGACGACTCTGTCGGCCCGCTGCGAAAGAGAGCAAGAGGAGGCCGCCATGGATCTGCGCGAGATCACGGATTTCAACGCCCCGGAGCTGGACGTCTACGCCCGGCTGACGGAGAATCAGCTGGTGAACCGGGCCGACCCGGCCAACGCCCTGTTCATTGCCGAGAGCCCGCTGGTGATCGGCCGTGCGCTGGACGCGGGCTGCGTGCCAGTGTCCTTCCTGATGGAGCGCAAGCATGTGGAGGGCAAGGCCGCCGAGCTGCTGGCGCGCTGTCCGGCGGATATCCCGGTGTACGCCGCACCGCTGGAGGTGCTGGAGCAGCTGACGGGCTTCAAGCTGACCCGGGGCATGCTGTGCGCCATGCGCCGCCCCAAGCTGCCCACGGTGGAGCAGGTCTGCGCCGGAGCCCGCCGTGTGGCGGTGCTGGAAAACGTCATGAACCCCACCAATATCGGGGCCATCTTCCGCAGCGCCGCCGCCCTGAATATGGACGCCGTGCTGCTGAGCACACAGGGCAGCGACCCCCTGTACCGCCGGGCCGTCCGGGTCAGCATGGGCACCGTGTTCCAGATCCCGTGGACGTACTTCCCGGAGGAGGCGGCGTGGTCGGAGGGCGGCATGGCGCTGCTGCGGCAGCTGGGCTTCAAGACCGCCGCCATGGCGCTGCGGGACGATTCCCTGTCCATCGACGATCCCCGCCTGCTGTCGGAGGAGAAGCTGGCTGTGGTGCTGGGGACGGAGGGGGACGGCCTTGCCGCCGAAACCATCGCCCACTGCGACTATACGGTGCGCATCCCCATGGCCCACGGGGTGGACAGCCTGAATGTGGCCGCCGCCAGCGCCGTGGCCTTCTATCAGCTGGGTAAACAGGCATAAAAAAGAGACGGTTCCAAAGGAACCGTCTCTTTTTTTATGGTTCCGGTGCGCCGGTCACAGCGTGCCGGTGATGACCAGCTCGGAGGTGCCGGGATCCACCGTGAACACGCCGGTGGCGGCGTCCTGGGTGAAGGTGGCGGCGGGCACCGTCAGCGCGCCCACCACGGTGGCAAAGGCACCGGTGACCGCGTCGTAGGTGTAGTGCACGCCCTCGGTCCACGCCGCGCCGTTGAAGCGGACGGCCAGGTTCTTGAGGATGGGGTCGAAGGTGTCGGTGATCACCAGCTCATCCCCCGCGTCGGCGGCGGTGTTGCCCCGGTTCAGCAGCGTCAGTGTATAGGTCAGCGTGCCGTTCTCCGCCACGGAGGACGGGCAGATGCTCTTGCTGATGGCAAGCTGCGGCTCGGTGGCGGCGTTGATGGTCTCCGTGGCGGTGACGGGGGCGGCCAGGGCGCCGCCGGTGATGGTGGCGGTGTTGGTGATGCTGTCCTCCACCCCTAGGGGCGCGTACTCGTTGACAGCGGCGGAGTAGATCAACATAGCGCTGCCGCCTGCCGGAACGGTGATGCCGGTGACGGTCAGCGGCGCGTCGGCGGCGACGGTGGGCGTGGCCTGCAGCACGCCGTTGACGTAGTACAGAAGCGACCCGGCGGAATAGGTCAGGGGATACAGCGTGTTGGCGCCGAAGGTATAGCTGCCCAGCGTGTCGGTAACGGTCAGCCCCGTCAGAGCCGCCGCACTGGCGTTCACCAGCGAGATGGCGAAGGTCTTGACGCCGCCCGCCGTATAGGTCTCGTCGGCGGCGGTCTTGGTGACGGTCAGCACCTCCACCAGCTCGCCCACCGCGATGTTGGAAAGGGTGGTGATGCCGTTATAGGACAGTGCCGCCTGGTTGGTAATGGTTGCCATGGCAAACCTCCTGAAAGAAAGCAGATTTACAGGCAGGCGACCCCATAGGGACACCGCCCGCGTTCCATTCTATGTGGAACCGCCGGGCGGTGTGTTGCGTTGTATTTATGCCGGCAGGGCGCGGATCACTCCGCCGTCTGCGGCACCGGGATGATCTGGTCGCCGAAGACGATGTGATCCACCTGGGTCACGTCGATGGGCGCGTCAAAGCGGCAATTCATCGACGCAAAGTTCCATCCTGTCGTCTCTCCTCCGCCAGCTCCCAGCTCCAATGTGCTGCCGTCTTTCATCACCAGCGCGAAGTTGGTCACGCCGTAGCCGTCGCAGGAACCCTCGGCGATGCGTTCATCATACGGGTAGCTGTACTCGCCCACCACGGACAGAGGTGAGATGCGGAAGTATTCCAGCGTAAGGGGATAGCCCGGCTCCGACCATACGCTTTCGGTGGTTCGGCCGGACGCGTCCACATAGACCGTGGGCGACGGCTTGGCGTTCCGGCCGATCTCAAAGCTCCAATCGCCCTCCAGCAGCATCTCATAGGGGAGATCCGTGTTCCACGGCTTCCACCAGAGGTTGTGGATATTGATCTGCTTGGGCTTGCCGTCCGTAAAGGACATGACGGTGACATCCTCTCCCTCTGTTTTCTTGAGTTCGGCCATAACTCTGGAGTCCATATACTGTCCGATAATCCTAACCACTACCTCCAGAACATTATCGCCGGGGGTCTCGTCAAACCACTCACAGTCGATGCACATTCCCATGGCATCGTACTCGTCACAGGTAAAAAAGGCGAAAATGTCGTTCTCGCTATCCCATAGCTGCATGTTGCCCTCGCCCTCGCGGTAATCGTACAGCTCCGTTCCCTCCGGGGCCTCGATGCGCAGGCGGAGGTAATAGTTGTTCTCGTCGCAGATGGCCGCCAGCGGCGTGATGGTGGTGCCGTTGCTGGTGACGGGCTGCATGTCCGTGGTGCCCAGCTCCTCCATCACCTGCTTCTGTTCCGCCGTCAGGTCACCGAAATAGCCCTTGAAGCTGTCGGCCACGCCCAGCTTGGCGGCCACCACGGTCACGCCGCACAGCGCCGCCACGATGGCGGCCACCAGCACCGTGCGGGTCACACGGCGGACGGTCCTCTTCGCCCGGCGGGGCGGGGTCTGCTCTTCGATTTTTTTCATAGTCAGCTCCTCTATACGGCGGAGGTCGGCTGTGCCGCAGGGGGAAAGCGCAATATTCTCGTCGGCGAATTCGTCCATCAGATCATAGATGTTATATTCCATGCCGCGCCTCCTTTCTCGTTTTCCGGTTCGTTTTCCGCCCGCAGCAGGAAGTCCCGCAGCCGGGCCCGTCCGCGGCTCAGCTTGGTGCGGACGGTGGCCTCGTTCAGCGCCATGTCCGCGGCGATGGCGGCGGTCTTCTGATAGTAGAAGTAGTACCGCACCATCACCTCACGATCCACAGGGTTCAGGCTCCGCAGCGCCATGCGGATGCGCTCCGTCGCATCCCGCCGCTCCAGCGCCGCCTCCGGCGTCCGGTCGTCGGTGATGACAGCCTCCTCGTCCAGGGGCAGGGTATCCGGCGCACGGCGCAGGCGGCTGCGGGCCGTGTTGCGGGCCACCGTGGCCAGCCACGGCCGGACGGCGCAGGGGTGCAGCTTTCCCGCGTTGTTCCACAGGGCCAGAAATACGTCGGAGGACGCCTCCTCCACGTCGGCGTTGGACATGCGCTGGCCGATGATGTTGTAAATAATGGTGCTGACATACGCACCGTATTGATGGATGAACCATGCCAGCGCATCCTGCGCCCCTTGCTGCATCTGCCGCAGGGCCTGTTCCTCTGTCAAATCGCTCACTTCCTTCGGGCGTTTTTGGTGTTCTTGACGGCCGTCAACTATCATAACGCATTTTTGAGGAAAATGTTTCGGAATCGGAAGAAAAATTTATAAAGATAACATAAGACCCGGACGCGCCATAAGCGCCGTCCGGGTCTTATTCAATACATGATACGGTTCAGCGAAGGTACAGCCATATCGCCAAGGCGATCTGTGCCACCAGGATCAGCGGGATGCCCCACACGAAGTACCAGTGCTTCGTCTTATGCCGGAACACCTTCATCCCCAGCAGTGCGCCCAGGCTGCCGCCCAGCAGCGGCAGCAGGAACAGCGTCTTTTCCGGCACGCGCCACGCGCCACGCTTGGCCTTGGCCTTGTCGATGCCGTACACCGCGAAGGTCACCAGGTTGATAACGGCCAGCCAGACCAGCAGCACCGCGCCCCGGCCTCCGCCGGTGAACACCGCCAGAGGGCCGTCGGCGCTGCTGATGGCGCCCACGGACAGGGCGCTCACTTGCCCAGCTTCGCCAGCTCGCAGGCGGTCTTGGCCGCCAGGCGGGCGTTGTTGTACACCAGCTGGATGTTGGCATCCAGGCTGCTGCCGCCGGTGATGTCCTTGATCTTGGCCAGCAGGAAGGGCGTGGTGGCCTTGCCGTGGATGCCCTGAGCCTTGGCCTCGGCCACTGCCTCGTCGATGGCCTTGTTGATGACGTCGGCGTCCATGGAGTATTCCTCGGGGATGGGGTTGGTCACCAGCATGCCGGTCTTGAGACCCATCTCACGCTGGGCATGGAAGGCGGCGGCCAGCTCCTCCGGGCTGTCCAGACGGTAGTCCACGCCGAAGCCGGACTTGCGGGTATAGAAGGCGGGCAGCTCCTCGGTGCCGTAGCCGATGACGGGTACGCCCTTGGTCTCCAGATACTCCAGGGTCAGGCCCAGGTCCAGGATGGACTTGGCACCGGCGCACACCACCATCACAGGGGTCTGGGCCAGCTCCTCCAGGTCGGCGGAGATGTCCATGGTGGTCTCGGCGCCGCGATGGACGCCGCCGATGCCGCCGGTGGCAAACACGGAAATACCGGCCATATGGGCGATCATCATGGTGGTGGTGACGGTGGTGGCGCCGTCACGGCCCAAGGCCACCAGCACCGGCAGATCACGGCGGCTGGCCTTGGCCACGCCCGCGCCGGTCTTGCCCAGATAGTCGATCTCCTCGGGGGACAGACCGGCCTTCATGCGGCCGCCGATGACGGCGATGGTGGCGGGCACCGCGCCGTTTTCACGGATGATCTTCTCCACGTTCAGGGCCGTCTCCACATTCTGGGGATAGGGCATGCCGTGGCTGATGATGGTGCTCTCCAGCGCCACCACGGGCTTGCCATTCTTCAGGGCCTCCTGTACCTCAGGGGCAATATCCAGATAACGATTCATATCAAAGTTCCTCCTTATTGAGTATATAGTTGATGTTTTCCCAGCTCATGCCGGAATGAATGGTCTCCTCCGAGGTGCAGGCCAGGGCACCCGCGCCCACCGCCTGCCGCGCGCACTCACGCAGCGGATCGCCCCGGGTAATGCAGGCCGCCAGCGCCGCCGCCATGGCGTCGCCGCCGCCGGTGGCGTTGGCCACCGTCACATGGGGACAGGCAACACGGGCCGTCTCGCCATCCGCGTTCTTGGCGAACACGCCGTCGCCGCCCATGGAGATGTACACCTGCTGCAGCCCCGTGGCCAGCAGTCTGTCCGCCGCCCGCTCCACATCTGCCTCGGTCTCGATCTTCACGCCGCTGAGCAGCTCCGCCTCCATGCGGTTGGGCTTCAGCGCCGTCAGCTTGCCCAGCACCGGCTTCAAACGGGGCGCCTTGATGGTGGACACCGGATCGGCCAGGATGGGGGCCGTGCAGTGCTGGCACAGCCATTGCAGGGACTCCTCCGGCACGTTGGTCTCCACCACCACCAGACCGGCCCGGTTGATGAACTCCAGCCGCTGCCGCAGAAACTCCGGGGTGATGTGGTCGTAAATGGCCATATCGTTGACGGCCAGAGCCATGTCGCCGTCGCTGTCGTCGATGAACAGATAGGTGCCGGTGTGGCCGCCGGGGATCACGGCGCTGTGGCTCAGGTCAAGGCCGATGGCGGCGGCGTTGTCCCGCACGTCCTGGGCAAAGCCGTCCTGGCCCAGCACCGTCACCATAGACACCTGCTGGCCCAGCAGGCACAGGTTGTGGGCGATGTTGCGGCCCACGCCGCCCAGCGAGGTGGTCACCTTGCCGGGATTGGAGTCCCGGGCCACCAGCGGCGCGTGGGACACCGCGCCGATGTCCATGTTCACGCCGCCCACCACCACGATATAGGGCTCGGTGCGCAGCAGATAACCCCGTCCGGCGATATAGCCCTTTTTCATCAGGTTGGAGATATGCACCGCCGCACTGGAACGGGTAATGCCCGCCTTTTCCGCCAGCTCCTGCTGGGAGATCATGGGATCCTGGCGGATCCACTCCAATATCTGTCGTTCCCGCTGGGTCACGGTCTCACCTCCGTAAGCAAAAATTATTTCTTAATCACATGCTTACTATACACAACTTCTGCTGATTTGTCAAGCCCCCGCAAAGGGGTATTTTCGGTGCAAAAAAGCCCGCTATGGCGGCAAATACAGCCTTGTAAAAGGCCCCATAATGGTATATAATAACGGATACTGCAAAATCTCACAGAAAAAGGTGAAAATAATATGGATCGTATGAAAATCGCAGCAGTCTTTGCCGACAGCGAATCGCTGGGCGGCAAGGAGATCACCGTCTGCGGCTGGGCCCGCACCATCCGCGACATGAAGACCTTCGGCTTTATCGAGCTGAACGACGGCTCCTGCTTCAAGAATCTGCAGGTGGTCATGTCCGCCGAGGAGCTGGCCAACTATAAGGAGATCGCCGCCCAGAACGTGGGCGCGGCGCTGATCGTCCGCGGCACTGTGGTGCTGACCCCCGAGGCCAAGCAGCCCCTGGAGATCAAGGCCCACGCCATCGAAGTGGAGGGCAAGTCCACCCCCGACTATCCCCTGCAGAAGAAGCGCCACAGCGTGGAGTTCCTGCGTACCATCCAGCATCTGCGGCCCCGCACCAACCTGTTCTCCGCCACCTTCCGCGTCCGCTCCGTGGCGGCCATGGCGGTGCACGAGTTCTTCCAGGGCAACGGCTTTGTGTACGTCCAGACCCCCATCATCACCGGCAGCGACTGCGAGGGCGCCGGCGAGATGTTCCAGGTGACCACGCTGGATCTGGAGAACGTGCCCAAGACCGAGAACGGCCAGGTGGATTACAGCCAGGACTTCTTCGGCAAGAAGACCAGCCTGACCGTGTCCGGCCAGCTGAACGCCGAGAACTTCGCCATGGCCTTCGGCGATGTGTATACCTTCGGCCCCACCTTCCGTGCCGAGAACTCCAACACCCAGCGCCACGCCGCTGAGTTCTGGATGATCGAGCCGGAGATGGCCTTCTGCGATCTGGCGGGCGACATGGACGTGGCCGAGGCCATGATCAAGTTCATCATCCGCCGGGTGCTGGAGCGCTGCCCCCAGGAGATCGACTTCTTCAACAGCTTCGTGGACAAGGGGCTGAAGGAGCGTCTGGAGCATGTGGCCTCCTCCGATTTCGGCCGCATCAGCTACACCGACGCGGTGGAGATCCTGAAGCAGCACAACGACAAGTTCGACTATAAGGTAGACTGGGGCACCGACCTGCAGACCGAGCACGAGCGCTATCTCACCGAGCAGGTGTTCAAGAAGCCCGTGTTCGTCACCGACTATCCCAAGGAGATCAAGGCCTTCTACATGCGCCTGAACGACGACGGCAAGACCGTGGCCGCGGCGGACTGCCTTGTCCCCGGCATCGGCGAGATCATCGGCGGCAGCCAGCGTGAGGAGCGTCTGGACATTCTGGAGAGCCGCATCAAGGAGCTGGGCATGAACCCGGAGGACTATTGGTGGTACTGCGACCTGCGCCGCTACGGCTCCTGCCGTCACGCGGGCTTCGGCCTGGGCTTCGAGCGCATGGTGATGTACCTGACGGGCGTCAGCAACATCCGCGATGTGGAACTGCATCCCCGCACCGTGGGCAACGCGGAGTTTTAAGAGAGCTGGCGCAAAATCTTCGATTTTGCTGCCAAAGGGTCGCGGCCGACTGCGCGCGTCCTTCGGACACACTGGCGGCCGAGAAGAATTTTTTCGCCGTCTGCGGACGGCGAACTCTGCGAGGCTTTTGTGGCTTTTTGGGGCATACTGTATGCGTAATCAGAACGGGCGGGGTAGAACCCCGCCCCTACAAATGAAGGAAAGGAGCATTGCAATGGCTCTGTTTCATGCAAACGAGGACAATTTCAAGGAGCTGGTGCTGGACAGCACGGAGCCGGTGCTGGTGGACTTCTGGGCCACCTGGTGCGGCCCCTGTCAGATGCTGGCGCCTGTGCTGGAGGAGCTCTCCCAGCAGGTGAAGGTGGTCAAGGTGGACGTGGACGAAAATCCCCAGCTGGCCATGGTCTTCCAGGTCAGCAGCATCCCCACGATCATCTCCTTCCGGGATGGCAAGGGACTGAAAAAATCCGTGGGCGTAACGTCCAAGGAAGCGCTGCTGGAGCTGCTGAAATAACACCGCAAAAAACACGCAAGGCATACGCCTTGCGTGTTTTTATTCGTTGACAAATGCTTTTGAGTTGTGTACAATAGGACAAAATTCACTGACTAAGGAGGGTCATTATGAATATTGCATTGCTGGGCTTCGGCGTGGTGGGCAGCGGCGTATACGAGTGGTGCCTCGGCCGGGAGGATCTTCACGTCCGCCGTGTCCTCGTCCGCTCGGAAAAGCCCCAGATCGCCGACATCGCTACCCATGATTTTGAGGATATCCTCCACGACGAGAGCATCGACATCGTGGCGGAGGTGATGGGCGGCCTGCATCCCGCCTATGAGTACGTCACCGCCGCGCTGAAGGCGGGCAAGCATGTGGTCACCGCCAACAAGGCGCTGATCGCCGCCTACTATCAGGAGCTGACGGAGCTGGCCAAAGCCCAGGGCAAGGCGCTGCTGTGTACGGCGGCGGTGGGCGGCGGCATCCCCTGGCTGGTGAACCTGGCCCGGTGCAAGAAGCTGGACACCATCTGCCGCGTGGGCGGCATTATGAACGGCACCAGCAACTTCATCATGGACGCCATGCACAAGGCCCCCGTCTCCTTCCCCGCCATCCTCAAGCAGGCCCAGGAGCTGGGCTATGCCGAGGCCGACCCCAGCGCCGACATCGACGGCGACGACATCCGCCGCAAGCTGGTGATCTCCGCCAACATCGCCTTTGACGCCCTGCTGCGGGAGGAGGACATCCCCATGTTCGGCATCCGCACCGTCACCGACGGGGATATCAAGACCTTCCAGAGCCGGGGCTTCGCCTGCAAGCTGCTGGCGGAGGCCTCACAGGCGGAGGGCGGCGTATGCGCCTACATCGAGCCCACACTGGTGGATGCCAGTGCGCTGGAGGCCGCCGTGCCCGCCAACTTCAACCTGATCACCTACGAGGGCGAGCAGATCGGCCGTCAGAGCTTCTACGGACAGGGCGCGGGCCAGATACCCACCGCCGCCAACGTGATGCAGGACTGCCTGTCCATTCAGGAGGGCCGCCTGGGGTTCTATGCCCAGCAGGCCGTGCCCACGGCGCTGGACGGCAGCGGCGAGGCCCATCCCTACTACGTCCGCACCAGCGCGCCCGACGCGTGGCTGAAGGAGCACACCGCCGACACCTGGGACGACGGCGTGGTGACCGGCGCGGTGAATACCTACGAGATGCTGGCCTGGGCCAGGAAGCAGCTTGCCGCCGACCCCGCCTGCTTTATCGCCGGTATCCGGTAAGGAAATATTTTTCACAAAAAGAGAACCGCATCGCGCGGCGATACGGTTCTCTTTTTGTGAATTTATTCCGTCATAATTCTCAGGATCACCCGGTCGGTCTCCCGCATGCCCTGGGCCGCCAGCACGCCCACATGGCGGATGGTGTCCTCCACGTCCTTGCCCATGATGCCGTGGCCGGGCTGGAAGTTGTTGCCGCCCAGATACATGTTGTAGCCCAGCATACCGCACTCCACGCCCATGGCGATCTTGCTGGCGCAGCTGGCCTTGGCGCCGTCGCAGATGCAGCCGGAGATCATGGCCACCGCGTTTTCCAGTGTATGGCTGATGGCCTCATAGTCCGCGCCCCGCAGCCAGGCGATGCCGCAGCCCGCGCCCACACCGGCGCTCACCGCGCCGCAATAGGCACTGAGGCGGCCGATGCCGGTCTTCTGGTGGATGGTGATCAGGTCGCTGAGGCACACGGCCCGCAGGATCTTTTCGTCGTCGGCGCCCATGAGCTTGCCGTAGCGCCACACGGGGACGGAGGCGGTGATGCCCTGGTTGCCGGAGCCGGAGCAGATGACCACCGGCATCTCGCAGCCGTTCATGCGGGCGTCGGACCCGGCGGCAGCCCAGGCCCGGGCCTGGGTCTCGATGTCGTCGCTGCGCTGGAGGAGGGTGGAGCCGATGTTGGCGCCCCAGCTGTTTTTCAGGCCCTCCTGGGCGATGGCGGTGTTGCAGGCGATCTGCCTGCCGATGACAGGCTCGATGGCGGATAACGGTACGGTTTCAGCGAAGGTGATGATGTCTTTCACGTTGAGAACGCTCTTGTCCTGCAGATTGTCCTCCGCGTTGGCGGTGACGGGCTTTTCCAGCAGGATCTCGCCGTCTCTTTCGATGTAGATGATGTTGGTGTGGTTGTTGGCCACCCGCACGGCGGCGGTGTGCCCCTCCCGCTTGCCGTGCAGGAAGATATCCAGCAGGCACGGCGTCTCGGGGCATGTGACCTTGATGGGTGTGGCATCCAGATAGCCCTGGATGGCGGCTGCGTCATCCTCTGTGACGTTGGCGATCACCTGAAGCTCAGCGTCCGCGTCGCCCGCCACAATACCTACCGCGATGGCAGCGTCGATGCCGCGACGGCCATCAGTATTGGGTACGACCACGGATTTCACGTTCTTCAGAATGTTGCCGCTGACCTCGGCCAGCACTTCTTCCGGTTTTCCGCCCAGCACCTCGCGCAGCTTGGCAGCACAGTACGCGACGGCGATGGGCTCTGTACACCCTGTGGCCAGCAGGAGCTCTTCCTGCAGGATGGCCGTATAGGCGGCCATCGTCTTTTCGTTCAACATCGTGACATTCTCCTTCGTATACATTTTTTATATTATCAGGCCCTCAGGCCGGATAGATGGTGCAAGGGGGATGCGTTTTTGCTGGAACATTATTTACTTGGCGTAGGGGCCGACGACGAGCGCTGTGGAGCATAGCGGAACGAGTACCCTGGGGGTATCGGCCCGCTCGTATGGATCACACGGTGAAGATAGGGCGGACAGGGTCGTCCGCCCCTACAGGGCTTTATTACCCTTGGACGATCTCCTTACCGCAGATCGGGCACGTCATCCTCCAGATCCACCCAGTCCTGCACGTCCACCACGGAGTATTCCGTTTCGGTATTGCGGATGACCACCTTGGAGAGCCCGGCGTTGATCACCAGGCGGCGGCACATGGCGCAGGAGGTGGCGTCGTGAAGCAGCTCGCCGGTCTGAGCGTTGCGGCCCACCAGATACAGCGTACCGCCCACCATGTCCCGCCGGGCGGCGGAGATGATGGCGTTGGCCTCGGCGTGAACGCTGCGGCACAGCTCGTACCGCTCACCCCGAGGCACCCGCATGGCCTCGCGGGTGCACAGGCCCATGTCCACGCAGTTGCGGCGGCCACGGGGCGCGCCGTTATAGCCGGTGGAGATGATCTCGTCGTTCTTCACAATGATGGCGCCGAACACCCGGCGCAGGCAGGTGGCCCGCTCCAGCACCGTCTGGGCGATATTCAGATAGTAGTTTTCCTTACTGATGCGTTCCATAGGGGTTCTCCTTGCGATGGTTACTTTATTTGATTATAGCCTGTTTCCGGAAAGGGTTCAATAACGAGCGCCGCCACGTTTTTCACAAAATTTTTGGGGTAATTTTGAGGAAAATGGAGAATTTCCGAATTATTTGTGGGAATTACTGGAAGGCAGCGTCGCACTGCGCGCCGTGTCTTATCTGTGCTCCCGTCCGAATATTTCCCCGCGCCGTTATTTCCCGACGAAATATGTGCCCTGTTTCCCGTACAATAGGCCCATGCGGAAAACGCCCGGTTCGGGCGAGAGGAGGACAGGCACATGGAACGGATACAGGCGCGGGACAAGTTCATACCGGATGCATTGAAGCGCGGGGCACTGCAGGCCGCGCTGGTATTCGCCCTGTCGGTGGCCCGGGTGGGCGGACTGTACGCCCCGTGGTCGCTGGCGGCGGTGGCCGTCTCCGGCGGAAAGGGTCTGGGGCTGTGGTCGCTGCTGGGCGCCGGACTGGGCGCACTGGTACTGTTCGATTTCCAGACGGGCCTGCGCTTTGCCGCCTCGGCGCTGCTGATCTACTGCGCCAACCTGGCCTTCTGCGACACGAAGCTGCGGGCCCGGAAGGGCTACGCGCCCCTTCTGGCGGCGGTAGCGCTGCTGCTGGTGCAGTCGGTATATCTGGTGGGCCGCAGCGCCGTGCAGTGGGCGCTGGGCGCGGCGGCATCCGCCGTGGCGGCCGCGGCAGCCTGCGGGCTGGACGAGATGCGGCAGGACGGTCGTCTGAAGCTGCTGACCGTCCTGACAGCGGTGACGGCTGCCCTGTCCCAGATCCAGGCGGCGGGTTTCTCCCCCTGCGGCATGATGGCGGCATGGCTGGCGCTGCTGTGCGTGCGCGCCCCCTCCCTGCCCTACACCGCGGCGCTGGGCGCGCTGGTGGGCCTGTGCGCCGACCTGACGGGCGAGACGCCGGTGCTGCTATGGACGGCGGTGTGCGGCTGCGGCGCATTGGCGGCGGCGCTGATGAAAAAATACCACCGGCTATTGCAGGGACTGGCCTTCTGCCTGTGCGCGGCGGCCATCCCGCTGGTGCTGGACGCGGACAGGCCCTGGCTGACGCTGTATGAGGCGGCGGTGGGTGCCCTGGCCTATGGACTGCTGCCACGAAAGTGGCTGCCCAACCTCTTCAGCGGCGCGGCGGAGGCCATGCCTCAGGCCGCGCCCGCTATGGCGGCAAAGGCCGCTGCCCGGGAGCGGGCCGCGGCGTTTCAGGATCTGTACAACACCATGTTCCGCACGCGGCCCACGGAAAAGGGCGAGAATCCGGCGGTGATCTTCGACCACGCCGCCCAGCAGGTCTGCCGGAACTGCGTGCTGGTAAAGCGCTGCTGGCAGGCGGAGTATCAGACCACCTACAACGCCTTCAACGACGCGTGCCCTGCCATGCTGAAGCGGGGCCGGGCCGAGGCGGAGGATTTCCCACTGTTCTTCACCAGCCGGTGCCTGCACTTCCCTGAGCTGCTGGGGGCCGTCAACACGGAGCTGTACGCCTTCCGTTTGCGGCGGCAGTACCGGGCGCGGCTGGAGGACGCCAGAGAGCTGGCGGAGGCCCAGTACGCGCACCTGGGCGAGGTGCTGGGCAGCGAGGCCGCGCCGGAGCCGGAGGGCGCGCTGCTGCGGTGCCGTGTGGGCACGATGCTGCGGCCCAAGGAGGGTGAAAGCGCCTGCGGCGACCAGTTGGCGGTGTTCACCGCCGGGACCATGCTGTACATGCTGTTGTCCGACGGGATGGGCAGCGGCGCGGCGGCCCACGCCGAAAGCGCCATGACGGTGCGGCTTCTGCGGCAATTTCTCAAGGCGGGCATCCAGCCTGCCTCGGCATTGAAAACCATCAACACCGCCCTGACCCTCCGGTGTCAGGAGGGCGGCGGCTTTACCACCATCGACCTGCTGGCGCTGGATCGCCGCAGCGGCGGGGCCATGCTGTACAAATACGGCGCGGCGGCCTCGTATCTGAAGCGGGGCGGCGTGGTGACGCGGCTGGACGGCGGCAGTCTGCCCGCCGGGCTGCAAAGCGCCCATCAGCCGCCGGAGACCACCGGCATCCGCCTGGAGCCGGGCAGCGTGCTGGTGATGGTCAGCGACGGCGTCACCAGTGAGGGGGACGACTGGCTCCGCGAGCTGCTGGCCCAATGGCCGGTGGGCGACAGCCAGGAGTTGGCCCAGATGATCCTGGCGGAATCCCGCCGCCACGGCGGGCTGCGGGACGACTGCGCGGCGCTGGCCCTGCGGCTTGAAAAATCCGCGGAAAACCTGCCCCGCCGCGTATAACTGGCCCGCGGCCGGGACATACTCTCATCATAACACATGTGAGACGCGCAAGGAGGGTATGGTTTTGGTAAAAGGTGTTTCCCGCCGGGTCATTGTGGTGGACAGCCCTGATCCGCAGATCTTTGAACAGGCGATCTTCGTTCTCAGCAGCGACGGCGCGGGGGTCAACCAGCAGCAGCTGGTGGATCAGGCCGTCCGCGTGGCCAAAAGCTATGCCCGCACCCACGGTATCCCCCAGCGCAGCCTTCACATGACGCCGCCGCTGTGGATGGCGGCGGGCAGCGCCGTCATCGGGGCCATCTGGGCCGCCGTGGCGCTGCTGTAAGGTACGGCTATTCAAGCTGTACAACATTTGTTGACTTTCTTTCCACATTTTCTCCTCATTTGGGGCGGACGAGTTGTCGTCCGCCCTCTTTTTTTCTGGGAAAAGATATGGTATAATGTGCGGACATGCTTTACGATATGCATTTTACACGGAGGATATGACCCTATGAGGATCGGAAATGTGGAGGTGGCCTCCCGGCTTGCCCTGGCGCCTATGGCGGGGGTGACGGACATGGCGTTCCGGCAGATCTGCCGTGAACTGGGGGCGGGCTACTCCTGTACGGAGCTGGTCAGCGCCAAGGCGCTGTGCTATCAGGATAAAAAGAGCCGCACCCTGCTGAAGATGGCCCCCAATGAGCATCCGGCGGCGGCCCAGATCTTCGGCAGTGACATTACCTGCATGGCCGAGGCGGCGGTGATCGCGGCGGAGGTGTCCGGCGCGGAGGTCATCGACATCAACATGGGCTGCCCCGTGGGGAAGGTGGTCTCCAACGGCGACGGCTCGGCCCTGATGAAGGACCCGGAAAAGGCCGCCCGCATCGCCGAGGCGGTGGTGAAGGCCAGTCCCGTGCCGGTGACGGTGAAGATGCGCCGGGGCTGGGACAAGGGCAGCATCAACGCCGTGGAGCTGGCGAAGCTGCTGGAGCAGGTGGGCGTGGCGGCACTGGCCGTCCACGGACGCACCCGGGCCCAGATGTACGGCGGCCAGGCCGACTGGGTCACCATCCGGGAGGTGAAGGAGGCTGTGTCCATCCCCGTCATCGCCAACGGCGACGTGTTTTCGGCGGAGGACTGCCTGCGGATCCTGCAATTTACCGGGGCGGATATGGCCATGATCGGCCGGGGCTGCTTCGGGAACCCGTGGCTCTTTCAGCAGTGCGCCGCGGCGCTGGAGGGAAATCCCATTCCGCCTCTGCCGCCGCTTTCTGAGCGGTGCGACCTGGCGGTGCGGCAGATCGAGATCGCCCGGGAGGACAAGGGGGAGCGGGTGGCCATTCTGGAGGCCCGGCGGCACTACGCCTGGTATCTCAAGGGCGTGCCCCACGCCAACTACTATAAGGATCAGATCGTTCGGATGAACACCATGGAGGACGTGTACCGCGTAACGGCGGGCATCAAGAGGGATTTGAAATGAAGGATCAGGAGAAGATCATCGCACGGGCACGGCGGGGAGACGCCGACGCCTTTGAACAACTGGTGGTGGCCTATCGGGAGCAGGTATTCCGGCTGGCCCTGCGCATGTGCGGCAGCGAGGCCGACGCCGACGAAGTGGCCCAGGAGGCGTTCCTGTCGGCATGGAAAGCCCTGCCCAACTTCCGGGGGGAGAGCCAGTTTTCCACCTGGCTCTATCAACTGACCACCCACGCCGCCATCGACCTGATGCGGCGGGAAAAGCGGCAGATCGCCGCCGACGACATCACCGAGGTCAGTGCCGCCGACCCCGCGCCCAGTCCCCAGCAGCAGGCGGAGCAGTCGGAGCAGCGGGAGATCGTCCGCGATGCCATTCTGCAGCTTGCGCCGGAGCAGCGTGAAGTGGTGGTGCTGCGGTTCATGGAGGAGCTGAGCTATGAGGAGATCGGCGCGGTGCTGAAGCTGCCCTCCGGCACGGTGAAATCCCGGCTGAACCGGGCCAAAGCACAGCTCAAAGAGATTTTGTCAAAAAGCGGGAACCTTTTCGGCGCGGGGAGCGTCATACATACAGAAACAAAAGGAAAGGAGGCGCGGCCATGAAGAACAACGAACGGGAAAACGACGTATTTGATGAGCTTCTGCGGGATGCTCTGGCGTCCGATGCCGCACCCTCCGAGGATTTCACGGCGCGGCTCATGGAGCAGGTGCGCCGCACACCCCAGGAAAAGCCCCTGCGGAAGCAGCCGGTGATCAAGCTGCTGGCGGCGGTGGCCGCCTGCGCGGTGATCGCCGTGGCCATACCGCTGGTGACGGGCGGCATGGGCAGTTCCGCTGCTGACCAGGCAGCCTCTGCCGACAGCGCCGCGCCGGAAGCATCTATGGGGGCCGACGCCGACGGGGCGCCCCGGAGCCAGGAGGGCGGCAGCATCTATCTTACCGATGAGCCCGCCGTAGGAAACGGCATGTCGGACAAGAGCCAGGACAACAGCGAAAACTGGAAGCAGATGACCGGCAGCGCCAAAACCGTTCAGGCTCTGACCCTGGTGGGACAGGACGCCAAGGATGCCAAGGCGGCGCTGGACGCGGTGGACATCCAGCCCGCGAAAACTGAAACCGACCGTTACATCTATGTCCTAACCGAGCAGCAGGCGCAGGAGCTGGGCCGGACGGTGGACGCCCTGTACGGTGTCGAGGGCAGTCTGACGCTGATTCTGGAGGTGACGGGATGAAGAATCTCACCACACGCAGGCTGGCCGTGGCCGGCATGATCGGCGCGGCCTATGCCGTGATGGCCATCTTCGGCTCCGTATTCGGGCTGACCTTCGGCCCCATTCAGTTCCGCTTTTCCGAGGCGCTGTGCCTGACGCCGTTTCTGTTTCCCGAGGCGGTGGGCGGCCTGTTCGTGGGCTGTCTGATCGCCAATATTTTCAGTCCCTATGGGCTGCTGGACATTATCATCGGCTCCCTTGCCACGCTGATCGCCGCGTGGCTTACCTCCCGTTGCCGCAGCCGCTATCTGGCCGCCCTGCCGCCGGTGGTGGTAAACATGGTGCTGGTGGGCGGCCTGCTGGCCTTTGAGCAGACCGGCTTTACCAAGGCATTCATGGCGGCATTCTGGTATAACGCCTGCTCGCTGGCCGTCAGTGAGGCGGTTGTGTGCTACGTTCTGGGCCTTTTGCTGCTCAAAGCGCTGGAAAAAACGAAATATTTCAGGGAATTGCAAAAAAAAGATTGACTTTTTCCGCAGGAATGGTAAAATAATTAGGCTCGCGTATTATGGCAAGTCGCGGGCAAATCCTTGCTCCTATCAAGGAATAGGGGCCATTAGTCCAGAAGGAGGTGCAAAAGTATGGCTAAGATTTCCGCCAACTATG
>ULRD01003019.1_pt1 | contig 19307 bp, 17 predicted proteins | sample 1955181 | NCBI WGS metagenome assembly ULRD01 (sample SAMEA4835675, study PRJEB28245) | human gut metagenome | biome: gut microbiome; material: fecal sample | place: Denmark | collected 2008
TTTTTCTGCTCCGCCCAGCGGATGCTCCACTCATTATTGAAAATGAGCAGGTTGTGGCCGCGGAAGTCCTGCACCCACTTCGTGTCGGAAGCGAGGTTGAGCGCCGTGGGGTCGGTGCCCTCGCTCGTGATCCAGCGGATGTAGGAATATGACAGGTCGTGGCGGCGGATGTCGATGTTGTACTCATTCTTGAGCCGGTACTCCAGCACCTCGAACTGCAGCACGCCGACCGCACCGACGATGACCTCCTCCATGCCGCTGTTCGGCTCGTGGAAGATCTGGATGGCGCCCTCCTGCGCGATCTGGGTGACACCCTTGACAAACTGCTTGCGCTTCATGGTGTCCACCTGCGAGATGACGGAAAAGTGCTCCGGCGCGAACGTCGGGATGCCCTCGAAGCGCACGCGCAGCTTCGGGTCGCAAATCGTGTCGCCGATGGAGAAGATGCCGGGGTCGAACACGCCGATGATGTCGCCGGCGTAGGCCTCATTGATGATCGCACGCTCCTGCGCCATGAGCTGCTGCGGCTGCGCGAGCTTGAGCGTCTTGCCGCCCTGCACGTGCAGGTACTCATGGTCGCGCTCGAACTTGCCCGAACAGATGCGCATGAAGGCGATGCGGTCGCGGTGGGCCTTGTTCATGTTCGCCTGAATTTTAAATACGAACGCGGAAAACGCCGGCTGCATCGGGTCGACCACGCCGTCGGCCGTCGTGCGCGGCAGCGGCGGCATCGTCATGTGCAGGAAGTTTTCCAGAAACGGCTCGACGCCGAAATTCGTCAGCGCAGAGCCGAAGAACACCGGACTGAGCCGGCCGGCGCGCACCTCGTCGAGGTCGAAGGCGTAGCCCGCGCCGTCGAGCAGCTCGATATCCTCGGTCAGCTTTTCGCGCTGGCGCGGCCCGATCAGCTCGTCGAGCCGGTCAACGTCCGTGAGCTCGCACTCGATGGGGCGGATCTTGTTCTGCCCGCGGTGAAACTCCTGAAACGCGAGGATCTCGCGGCGGTCGCGGTCGAACACGCCCTTGAAGTCGTGCCCGCAGCCGATGGGCCAGTTGACCGGATAAGTGCCGATGCCGAACTCGTTTTCCAGCTGCTCCATGAGCTCAAACGGGTCGCGGGCCTCGCGGTCGAGCTTATTGATGAACGTGAAGATCGGGATGTGGCGCATGGCGCAGATCTTGAAGAGCTTGCGCGTCTGCGGCTCGATGCCCTTGGCCGCGTCGATGACCATGACGGCACTGTCCGCCGCCATGAGCGTGCGGTAGGTGTCTTCCGAAAAGTCCTGGTGGCCCGGGGTGTCGAGGATGTTGATGCAATAGCCCTCATATTCAAACTGCATGACCGACGACGTGATGGAGATGCCGCGCTGCTTTTCGAGCTCCATCCAGTCCGAGACCGCGTGGCGCGCGGTCGCCTTGCCCTTGACCGAGCCGGCGAGCTGGATCGCTCCGCCGTACAGCAGCAGCTTTTCCGTGAGCGTCGTCTTGCCGGCGTCCGGGTGCGAGATGATCGCAAACGTCCGGCGGCGCTCGATTTCCTGTTTCAGATCCATAGTCCGCTCCTCTGTTGTTCTTTCGAATATCAAACTTAGATAGTATACCCGATTTTTCCCGCGAGTGCAACAAAAACCTGCCCGTCAGGCCGTCTGCTCGCGCAGATAGAGCGTGAGCGTGGCGAGGAAGATGTCCCTGGCGTCATAGCGCGGCGTGAGCGGGGCGAGCTGCGTGAAGAAATGCTCGCTGCCCAGCGACGCGCACAGCGCGTGCGCGCGCTCGAGCGCCGGGGTGTCCTCGTCCTCCGTCAGACGCATGGCCAGCTCCGGCAGCAGGAGCTTGAGATCGTAGATCTCCCCGCGCGGGTAGGCATACGCCTCGAGCACGCACTCCGCGCCCGCGAGCGCGCAGGCCGTCAGGTCGCTGTGCTGGTCGCTGAGGATGCGGTCGGTCAGCGGCGTGTCGCTGCGGAAAAAGTCCAGCATGGAGTCCGGCGGCGTCAGCTCCCGGCGCAGCAGCCAGAGCAGATAGTCGCGCGCGACGCCCTCGAGCAGCGTCTGCCCGTCGGGTTCGAACGTGTAGGTATGGCCGATATAGCTGCCGAGCACGCGCAGCGTGTCCGTATAGCCGAGGGCGATGCTGTGACGCATCGCGTCGGGGTCAAACTCCAGCAGCTTGCCCAGCGGCTCCGCCGGGGCGATGTAGGTCACGAGCGGGTGGTTTGCGTATTTTTTCTCCGGTGTCTCCGGCTTGAGGCCGATGGCGATGACGCGGTCAGCGCCGAGGCGGAACGCCGTGCCGATCGGCAGATTGTCCGAGTACGCGCCGTCGAGATAATTCTGCCCGTCGATCTCGCACATCGGAAACATCGGGTAGCACGCCGACGACGCGAGGATCCACTGCGGCAGGTAGCCGGGTGCAATGTCCTGCTTGCGCACCTCGACCGGCTGGAACGACGGGAAACGCGCCGTCATGAGTCCGAAATCCACCGGCGAGGCGAAAAAGCGCGCCTCGTCGAGATATTGGTGCACGAGCGCGCGGTACGGCGTGATGTCCGCCGTGCGGCGGTTGAGGTCCGCCCAGTCCTTCACACGCGCGATGAGCTGCTCCGGGTGCTCAGCCAACGCCGCCAGCTCGCGCTTTTCGTGCGGCGTGGCGTCGGCGCGCTCGAGCATGATCTGCTCTTCCGTGATGTGCGTCCAGAGCTCCCACGCGCGGTCAAAATCGCCCTGCACCATCAGCGCCGCCGTGACCGAACCGATGGACGTGCCCGTAACGATGTCAAACGGGATGCCCAGCTCCCGCATCGCCTTCCACGCGCCGACCTGATACGCGCCCTTCGTGCCGCCGCCGGCCAGCGCGATCGCCTGCTTCATGGTACATCCCTCCTTGGTTCCTGAATGAATAGTTTACACGCAGCAGGTGCAAAAAGTCAATTCCGAATGAAAAGCACCGGAGGACAGATCGTCCTCCGGTGCTTTTTCACGCCCGCAGCAGGGCGCGGCGGGCCTTCCAGTCCGGCAGATAGCGCGCGATGAGCGCGTAAAACTCCGCGCCGTGGTTCATGTAGCGCAGGTGCGCCAGCTCGTGCACGACAACGTAGTCGATCGCCTCTGGCGGGTACTGCATCAGCCGCCATGAAAAGCAGATGTGCCCCTGCGAGCTGCAGCTGCCAAAGCGCGTGCGCGCGCCCGTGATGCGCACCTGCGTTGGGTAGAGGCCCATCCGCTCGGAATAATACGCCACGCGCTGTGGCAGGCAGTCCTTTGCCCGCCGGATATATTCCTCCCGCTCGGCGTCCGTCGGCTCCGGGTGCGCGGCGGCGCGGGTCTCCTGTTTGGCCACCCCGCGCGCGATCCATTCGGCGTGCGACGCGACAAAGCGGTCGATCGTTGCCTGGGATGTTCGGTACGGCGCGCGCACGATCACGCGCCCGCCGCGCAGCTCGAGCGCCAGCGTACGGCGGCCGGAGCGAATGAGTTCATACGGCTGCATGGCCTGTCCTCCCCTTTTCCGTGGTATGCAAAAAATCACTCCGCGATCGCTTCTAATTCTTCCAACGACAGCGCCCGAATCAAAACCGCGTCGTCATTTGTGTCCTGCACATAATTCTTGAGCTTAGCCAAGGCGCAAAAATAGTCACTGTCTCCGATCACACAGTCTTTTGTCGTGCTGACCAGAACGATCTTCCAATCCGCCACCGGCTTTCCATCCACCGCATATTCCTTTTGCGGGGCTTTCGGCAAGACCGTCTCCGTTCCCTCTGTTAACGCGATCGCTCCAAATGGAGCACCATCCGGTTTGCCATAAAACTTCGGCGCAGCGAAGTATGCGCGGCTCCAATCTACGGGTGGCTTCTCTGCCCTTGCTTTGTGAAACAGACTCATTGCATATCTCCTACCCTTATTTTTTACTTTGTGAAACAGCATACACCATCCGCGGCGCGGTGGCAAGCTTGGCAGCCGCCGCGCGGTGTGCTATGATGGGGACATCCATTCTTTGAGGTGATCGTATGTTCCGGATCGGCTGTCACATTTCCTCCGCAGGCGGGTATCTCGCCATGGCAAAGCGCGCGGAGGCGCTGGGCGCAAACACGTTCGCGTTCTTCACGCGCAATCCCCGCGGCGGCAGCGCCAAACCCATTGAAGAAGCAGACATTGCAGCCTTTCACGCCGAATGCGCCCGCGCGGGCATCGACCGGCTGGTCGCGCACGCGCCCTACACGCTCAACCCCTGCGCAGCCAAGGCGAACGTGGCGGAGTTTGCGCGCATGGCCTTTTCCGACGACTTGCAGCGCATGGAGCGCACGCCCGGCCAGCTCTACAATTTTCACCCCGGCAGCCATGTCGGGCAGGGCATCGACGTCGGCATTGAGAAGATCGCCACGCTGCTCAATGAGGTCCTCTTCCCCGACATGACCACGACCGTCCTGCTCGAGACCATGGCCGGCAAGGGCAGCGAGGTCGGCGGCCGCTTCGAGGAGCTGCGCGCCATCATCGACCGCGTGGAACTGACGGAGCACATCGGCGTCTGCCTCGACACGTGCCACATCTGGGACGCGGGGTATGACATCGCCGGCGACCTTGACGGTGTGCTCTCGGAGTTTGACCGCGTGATCGGGCTCGAGCGCCTGCACGCCGTGCACCTCAACAACAGCCTCAACCCCTGCGGCAGCCACAAGGACCGGCACGCAAAGCTGCTCGACGGCTGCATCCCGCCGGAGGCGCTCGTGCGCGTCACCCGGCACCCGGCGCTGGCGGGGCTGCCGTTCATCCTCGAAACGCCGAACGACGACGCCGGGTACGCGCAGGAGATCGCCTGGCTGCGCGCGGCGCAAAATTAACGGGATCTGAACGCTCACTGTCCTGATTATTGGACTTTGCATGTGCTATGCTGTGATAAAAGGGAGAAAACAGAAACACAACATGGACATGGGAGGAGAAGAATCATGACCCTGCGAACGTACATTGACCACGCGATCCGCGACGGTGCCACCTTTGATGCTGTCATCTGCGGCTGCGATGTGCAGCAGACCTTCTGCTGGCAGCCGGACATGTGCATCACAGACGCCTGCGAGGCGGAGTACCGCCCGCTGCTCGACGCCGAGATCCGCGTCCTGGCTGCCGCGCCGGGCGAGCGGTTTTCCATCATCGAGATCTGCACGGACAGGCTCTTTCTCGGCGACGCCTTTTCGCAGTGCGCGGCGGGCTACTGCAGCCCGCGCGAGTACCGGCGGCTGTTCCGCGCCGGATAAAACAAGCAGCAGCGCCCGCCCCAAAGCTTCGGCTTTGGGGCGGGCATTTCTATCGCCGCGCTCCGCATTCCGCGCAGGGAAACATCCACAGAGCAGCGGGGGTGCTCGTGGGGGCAAGGCCCGTCTCGAATCAGATCTTGCGGTTTTTCAGCTGCAAAGCAGCTGAAAAACCGCCCCGGAGTGAACGCTCCGGGGCGGCCCCGCAGTTACGGGAATGGGGGATGCAACACGCACAGGACAGCGCGGTGTTAAGCGAGAGAATACTGGCTGACAAAGCGCTACAGGAGCGCCGCGCACTCGGCGCGCGTCGCCGTGCCCCACGGATCGATGCGATGATCGTCCCTGCCGTAGACAATGCCGTTTTCCACGGCCCAGGCCAGCACCGCGCGGGCATAATCGCTGACAGCGTCCGCATCGGCAAAGCCGCTCAGGACGTTCTCCGACTGCGCCGCGTCTGCAATGCCCGCGAGGCGGGCATAGCGGTAGAGGATGACCGTCAGATCCTGACGGCTGATGGCCTGCGTGGGGCAGAACGTGTCCGCGCCGCAGCCGTTGACCACACCGGCGTGATAGGCCCAGAGAACGAGCTGCGCATAGTAGGCACCGGCCGGGACATCGCGGAAGGGCATGTTCGTGCCGGCCGCATCCGGTGCTCCGGCGATGCGGTGCACGATGGTCGCAACCATGGCGCGGTCCAGCGGCAGATCGGGGGCAAAGCGCGTATCCGCCACGCCGACCATGAGGCTGCGGTAGCAGCAGGCCGCCACATCCATGTAGTACCACGTGCCCTCCGGCACGTCCTCAAACGGCAGCGCCGTATCCGGGAGTACGGAGAGGATGCGGTCGGCAATGTAGCGATGGCCCGCCGCCGTGGGGTGCACGGCCGGGAGATACGCCGTCCAGAAATCGTCCTGCGTGAACGCCAGCTCCCCGCACTCGACATCCGGCACATCGCAGTAGATGTACTGCCCGGCGTAGGCAGAGCCGGTCTACATCCAGGCGTTCATCTTGTCCATGATCGGCTTCAGGAGCTTGCCGGTCTTGATTGCGCTGCCGACCGTGATGGAGGTGTTGGCAAACGCATTGTGCATGCCGACCGCGACGAGCGTCACGTTCGACACGGCGCAGCTCTACGGCACCATCAGCCGCAACGGATACCGGAGCGAGGACGACGTGCGCGCGATCGCGGGCGGCGACGCGGCGGTCGACCCGTCCGCCTGCACACAGGAGCTGACGCAGTACGGCGGTCAGCTCGCCTACCGTGTCCGCTTTGCGGCGGCCGGCGGGGAATACTGCTACACGATCGCCGCACGCACCGGCGAAATTCTCGATGTGCAGCGCCCGGAGCAGCCCGCACAGACGCCGGACACCCCGGCCACGCCGGGAAAGCCGGACGATTCCGCCGCCCCCGCAGGTTCGGAGATCAGCATATCCGAAGCCCTGAGCCGCGTGCTGCAGGAGCTTGGCATTTCGCTGCCGGACATCCGCGACGTCAATGTCCAGCGTGTGCAGGTTTCCGGCCGCGATGCCTATCACATCACCTTCACGGCGAACGGAAAACCGTATTCGTTTTATGTAGACACCCACGACGGCGATCTTTTCTGAACAAATCCAGCAGGACGGCCTGTCAAATGACAGGCCGTCTCCGCTTGCGCATTGGTTTTTGGCGGGCCGTCTGATCGTCCGCTCTTGACTTCCGGCGCGCACAAGACTACAATACAATCCGAATTTTCAAAAAAGGCGTGAAATACGTTGCATCATCCGATCATCAAACCAAATCATATGCAGATCCCGTGGCATGACCCCATCCGGGATCAGAAAGAGCTGCCCGTCTCACAGGCGCCGCTGCCCATCCGCGCCGGCGTCGTCGGCCGGGTCGGTCTGCTGCTGCTCTCGTGCGGCACCGGCGCATGGCGTGTGCGCAGCTCCATGAACGAGATCGCCGAGGCGCTCGGTCTTGTGTGCGCCGCCGACATCGGGCTGCTGTCCATCGAGTACACCTGCTCCGACGGCGAGAACACGTTCGCCCAGACGCTGACGCTGACGGCCACCGGCGTCAACACCGCCAAGCTCGACCAGCTCGAGCGCTTTGTCAAGCGTTTTCCGCTCGACGGCGTGTACATGACGGCGGACGACCTGCACACCCGGCTCGACGAGATCGCGCAGGCAGGCGGCAGCTATACCCCGCTGCAGCAGGGGCTGGCGTCGGCGCTCGCCTGCGGCGGATTCACGTTCCTGCTCGGCGGCGGGCCGATCGAGATGCTGCTGGCCTTTCTGGGTGCGGGCGTCGGGCAGTATGTGCGCGCGCGGCTGACACAGCGGCACCTGACGCTGTTTGGCTGCATCGCCCTGTCCGTTGCGGCGGCGTGTCTGGTCTATGCCGGGCTGTTCCGGCTGGCATCGCTGCTCTGGCCCATCGACCCACAGCATCAGGCGGGGTATATCTGCGCGATGCTGTTCATCATTCCGGGCTTCCCGTTCATCACGAGCGGCATCGACATGTCCAAGCAGGACATGCGCTCCGGACTTGAGCGGCTGGCCTACGCGATCATGATCGTCGTCGTGGCGACGCTGACCGCCTGGCTCATGGCGCTGCTGCTGCGGCTGCAGCCGATGGATTTTCTGCCGCTGGGGCTGCCCGTCTGGGCGCGCATCCTGCTGCGGCTGGCGATGAGCTTCTGTGGTGTGTTCGGCTTCTCGCTGATGTTCAACAGTCCCGTGAAGCTCGCGTCCGTCGCCGCCGTGATCGGCGCGATATCGAACACCCTGCGGCTCGAGCTCGTCAGTCTGGCCGGTTTCCCGCCGGCAGCGGCCGCGTTTTTCGGCGCGCTGGCAGCGGGCCTGCTCGCGTCGCTGTATAAGCAGCGCTCAGGCTACCCGCGCATCACGATCACCGTGCCGTCGATCGTCATCATGGTGCCGGGGCTGTATTTCTACCGCGCCGTGTACGATCTGGGCACAATGAACCTGAGCGACAGCGCGTCGTGGCTCGTCGCCTCGCTGCTGATCGTCATTTCCCTGCCGCTGGGACTGATCTGTGCGCGCATCCTCACCGACGGCAGCTTCCGCCGGTGCACGTGAAAAAGGCATGAAAAAAGACCGCCGACGGCAGTCTCAGCTTGTCAGGAAAGTCCGTACCGAACTTTCCTGAACGCGCTTTCGCCGTCCGGCCTTTTTCATAGCAAAATGCCGGACGCGCAAAAGCCCTGATCCATCAGGACTTTTGCTTTGGATCGGATTCGAGGCGGGTCTTGCCCCCCCCCCCCGAGCTCCCCCGCTGCGCAGTTTCTTTTTTGTTGGCACAGACACGCTAAAAGATCGAGGCCGCCTTTCGGCGGCCTCTTTTCTATCCTGTTTCATACAGAGATCAGCATTACAGGTGCTTCGTATTGAGCGCGCGGGCGGCGTTGAGCACGCACAGGACCATAACGCCGACGTCGGCGAAGATGGCGACCCACATGTTCGCAATGCCGAGCGCGCCGAGCACGAGGCAGACGGCCTTGACGGCCAGCGCAAAGACGATGTTCTCCCAGACGAGGCGCATGGTCTTGCGCGAGATGCGCATGGCCAGCGAGAGCTTGCGCGGATCGTCGTCCATGAGCACGATGTCCGCCGCCTCGATGGCAGCGTCCGAGCCGATGCCGCCCATGGCGGCGCCGAGATCGGCGCGCGCGAGCACCGGCGCATCGTTGATGCCGTCGCCGACGAAGGCAAGGTATTTCCCGGGCGCGCCCTCGCCGAGCAGCCGCTCGACCTGCGTGACCTTATCCTCCGGCAGCAGCTCACTGTGCACCTCCGCGATGCCCAGCTCCTCCGCCACGGCGTCGGCCGCGGTCTTCCGGTCGCCGGTGAGCATGACGTCGCGCACGCCGTCCGCCCGCAGGCGGGCCACCGCCTCGCGCGAGCCGGTCTTCGGCTCGTCGGAGATGACGATGTAGCCGAGATACGCGCCGTCGGCCGCGACGTGGATGACCGTACCGGTCTCATTGACCGCGGGCACGGTCAGGCCGAGGGTGTCCATCAGCTTCGTGTTGCCGGCGGCAACAGACCGGCCGCCGACCTGCGCGGTCACGCCGTGACCGGCGAGCTCTTTGGCGTCCGTCGTGACCAGGTCGGCCGGAAGCTCTCCGGCCGCGCGGCGCAGGCTCTGGCTGACCGGGTGATCGGAAAACTGCTCCGCCGCCGCCGCAAGCTGCAGCAGCGCCTGCTCGGACAGCTCCGGCTGCGCGGGATGCACCGCCGTGACGGCGAACGTGCCGCGCGTGAGCGTGCCGGTCTTGTCAAAGACGACACGGTCGGTCTTGGCCAGCATCTCCAGATAGCTCGAACCCTTGATGAGGATACCGCGGGCGGACGCGCCGCCGATGCCGCCGAAGAACGACAGCGGGATCGAGATCACGAGCGCGCACGGGCAGCTGATGACGAGGAACGTCAGCGCGCGGTAGATCCAGTCGCCCCACTCTGCCGGGATGCCCATAATGAGCCGCACGACCGGCGGCAGGATCGCCAGCGCGAGCGCCGCACCGCAAACGGACGGCGTGTAGACGCGGGCAAACTTCGTGATGAAGCGCTCAGTGTGCGCCTTTTTGAGCGAGGAATTTTCCACCAGCTCGAGGATGCGCGCGACCGTGGACTCGGCATACACCTTCTCCACGCGCAGGCGCAGCACACCCGACAGGTTCACGCTGCCGCTGACGACGGTGCTGCCCTCCGTGACGTCCACGGGGGCGCTCTCACCGGTCAGGGCGCTCATATTCAGCGCCGACGTGCCCGTGAGCACCGTGCCGTCGAGCGGGACGCGCTCGCCGGGCTTGACGACAATCGTATCGCCGACCGCGACCTGCTCGGGCTTCACGCGCGCAACGCCGTCCGCCGTCTCAACATTGGCGTAGTCCGGGCGGATGTCCATCAGATCGCCGATGTTCCGGCGGCTGCGGCCGACGGCGTAGCTCTCAAACAGCTCGCCGATCTGGTAAAACAGCATGACGGACACGGCCTCGGGATAGTCCCCGAGCACCATCGCGCCGATGGTGGCCACGGCCATGAGCAGGTTTTCGTCGAACGGCTGGCGGTTATAAATGCCCTTGCAGGCATCGACGAGCGTCTCGCCGCCGACGAGCAGATACGGGATGAGATACAGCACGAGCTTGAGCCAGCCCGTGACCGGCACAAAGTGCAGCCCAATGAGCAGCACGGCCGCTGCTGCTATGAGCAGCAGCGACCTTTTCTGTTCGCGCGTCATGATATTCAGTCCTCGAAGCGGAAGTCCGGCTCGACCTTGAGCGCGGTCTTGAGGATCTCCGCCTTGGCCTCGGTCTCGTCCACACCGGGGGCATATTCGACCAGCATTTTCTGGGCCATGTAGCTCACGGTCACTTCCTTGACACACTTGAGCTTTGCCACGTGCCGCTCGATGGTCGCCGCGCAGTTGGCGCAGTCTACTTCGATCTTATAGGTCTTTTCCATGATGATGTACGCTCCTTCATCTGTCATTGAATGTTATTTGAAAAGATGGCCGGGCCATCATTTTTCCAGCACATGCTCCATGCCGAGGGCCAGCACGGACCGGACGTGATCGTCGTCCAGCGCATAAAACACGGTCTTGCCCTCCCGCCGGAAGCGGACGAGGTTCGACGCCTTCAAAATGCGCAGCTGGTGGCTGACCGCCGACTGCGTCAGGTTCAGCAGCCGCGCAATGTCGCACACGCACAGCTCGCTCTCGAAGAGCACATAGAGGATCTTGATGCGCGTCGAATCGCCAAAGACGCGAAACAGCTCCGACAGGTCGTAGAGCGTCTCATCGTCCGGCAGGGCCGCAAGCACCTGCGCCACCGCGTCCTCGTGCACGTTGAGATATTCGCACGCCGGTGCACTGTCGGGTCTCGGTTCTGCCATGGGATCTCCTCACTTTCGTTTGAATATATGAATGATTGTTCATGTGTTTATATAACCACTTTCCCTCCCATTTGTCAATAGGATATCTGCATTTTTTCAAAAAAGAATTCCCGGATGTTGCACATCCGGGAATGGGTCTCATTTTTCTTCGGTTTTCGGGCTGCGGAAGGCAAAAAAGCGCTGGCCGAGGTAATTCAGACCGGTGAAGAGCACCATGCCGACGAGCATGGCCACATTGTCGCGCGTGCCCACCGTGGCATTGGCAAGCAGGCGCAGACACAACGGTTTTGCGATGCCGTAGGCGATCAGGTAGCAGACGGCGATGTTCGCCGCAAAGCGCACGACCTGCCCCGCACCGCGTTCCCGGCTCTGGAATGTAAAGTGCTTGTTAAGGAAAAAGCTCAGGATGCTTGTGAGCACGTAGTTCGCCGCCGAGGACACCCAGTACGAGCAGTTGGCAAGGTTATACAATCCAAACATGATGCCCGTGCCGACGAGCGTGTTGATCACGCCGACGAGCAGGAACTTCCACAGCTTCGCATCGAAAAGAGAACGGAAATGCTTCAAAGCTCCACCTCCCGGTCATCGAGCTCCGTCTCGATCCGGTAGCGCGGGCGCGCTTTCGTCTCGAGATAGATCTTGCCGATGTACTCTCCCACCACGCCGATGGCCAGCAGCTGCAGCCCGCCGATGGCCCAGATGGACACGGCCAGGCTCGACCAGCCGGCGACGGTGTGGCCGGTGAAATGACGCACGAGAAAATAGATGAGCATGGCGATGCTGACCAGAAACATCACGGCGCCGATGCGCGTGATGAGCCGCAGCGGCGAGACCGTCAGCGACGACACGCCCTCCCACGCAAACGAGAGCATCTTGCGCAGCGGGTACTTGCTTTTGCCCGCGAAGCGCTTGCCGCGCTCGTAATACACGACCGTGCTCGGGTAGCCGACGAGCGGCACGAGCCCGCGCAGGAACAGATTGACCTCTTTATACTCCGCGAGTGCGTCGAGCGCGCGGCGGCTCATGAGCCGGTAGTCGGCGTGGTTATACACCACGTCCGCACCGAGCGCACGCAGCAGGCGGTAATACCCCTGTGCGGTGGCGCGCTTGAAGGCAGAGTCCTGCTTCCGGCTGGCGCGCACGCCGTAGACGATATCATTGCCGCTGGAAAAGGCCGCGAGCATGGCGTCGATGGCGTCAACGTCGTCCTGCAGGTCGGCGTCCATGGAGATGACGCAGTCGGCGCGGTCCCGCAGCGTCATCAGGCCGCACAGCAGCGCGTTCTGGTGGCCGCGGTTGCGCGACAGGCGGATACCGGAAAAGACCGGATCGCGCGCATGCAGGTCGGAAATGAGCTGCCAGGTGGCATCCTTCGAGCCGTCGTCGATGAAGCAGATGCGGCTCATGGGGCCGATCGTCCCGGCGGCGCGCAGGGCGGTGAATTTCTCCCGCAGGCGGCGCGCCGTCTCGGGCAGCACGGCCTCCTCGTTATAACAGGGGATCGCAAGATAGAGCGTCACGGACATGGCCGCGCCTCCTTTCCAAAAATCGCAGTTCCGTCGATCGTACCACCGCCGAGCACCGTGTCCCCGTCGTAGAACACGACGGCCTGTCCGCGCGTGATGGCGCGCTGCGGCGCGGCAAACGACACGTGCACCGTGTCCGGCCCCGTGGCCGTGACGGTGCATGGCTGCTCCGGCTGCCGGTAGCGGATGCGGGCCGTCACGTGCAGCGGCGCGTCCGGCACGTCGCCGGAGATCCAGTTGCAGCCGCTCGCATCCAGCTCGGTCGAAAACAGATCGTCATTGCGCCCGAGCACGACCTCGTTGCGCGGCACATCGATGCCGCAGACGTACAGCGGCGTCTCGGCCGCGATGCCGAGCCCGCGGCGCTGGCCGATCGTATAGTGGATGATGCCGCGGTGCGTTCCAAGCACCTTGCCCTGCGTGTCCACGAAGCGGCCTGGCTCGCTGTGCGCGCCGGTCAGCCGCTCGACCGCGGCGGCATAGTCACCGTCCGGCACAAAGCAGATGTCCTGACTGTCGTGCTTGTGCGCGTTGCAGAAGCCATGCGCCTCGGCGATCTCCCGTGCCTCGGTCTTGTGCAGACCGCCGAGCGGAAAGCGCGTGTGCGCGAGCTGCTCCTGCGTGAGCCAGGCGAGCACATAGCTCTGATCCTTTGTGTCGTCCATGGCCTTTTTGAGCGTGTAGCGCCCGTCCGGCAGCTGCTCGATGCGGGCATAGTGCCCGGTCGCCAGCACGTCGCACCCGAGCGCGCGGGCGCGTGTCTCCAGCAGGCCGAACTTCAGATACCGGTTGCAGTCCAGGCAGGGGTTCGGCGTCGCCCCGTGCTGATAGGCCGCAGCAAAGCGCGCCATGACCTGCTCACGGAACGCATCCTTATAATTAAAGACATAGTACGGCATGCCCAGCGCATAGGCCACGCGGCGGGCATCCTCCACATCGTCGAGCGTGCAGCAGGTGTGGCCGCGCGGCACGCCGGCGTCCTCGTTTTCATACAGCTTCATGGTCACGCCCATGCAGTCGTAACCCGCCTGCTGCATCAGGTATGCCGCCACGCTCGAATCCACGCCGCCGCTCATGGCGATCATCGCCTGCGGGCGGCCGTCGTTTGCTATCTGCATCCGTGCACCTCGTTTTCCTCGGGTTTCTCTTTAGATTATACCGCACAGCCACGGCTTGTCAACGCAAGACACCCCGCCTGCGCACGGCAGGCGGGGGGAAAAGGCGGGATAGAGCCGTCAGGATTGCGGATCGTTCGGGATGTCGGTGAACGAGCCCTCGTAAATGCGCGGGCCGCCCTGCGCGCCGACGAGCCGGTTATAATAATTCGCGTTCGTGATGGCGCGGTACGGGTCGAGCCAGATGGACACGGGCGCGAACAGGGCGCTCAGCAGCATCCAGCCGAGGAAGCTCAGATCCAGCACAAACAGCTCCCACTTGTGGCCGCGCATGACCGCTGCGCTCTCGCGCAGGCACTGCCAGGCGGACTTCTCCGGGTGGTCGAGCAGCAGGTACAGCGCCTGCCGGTAGCGATAGGCCGCGATGATGCCCGGTACGACCAGCAGCAAGCTCCACAGAAACACGAACAGCCCCTGCAGGATCGCCAGCCACAGCACGCGGAAGAAGAGGCCGAACCCGTCAAAGAGGTTGCCGATCTCGGCCGTTTCATCCCGGCTGACGTGCAGCGAGAAGATCACAAAGCCGACGCTGACCATATAGTTCATGATCTCCAGCGCGACGACGAGCACGACCGCAACACCAGACACACTGTAATGCTCAAAGAAGCTGATGTATGCCTGCTCGACCGCGTCGGGGCCGAACTGCGCGGCGTTTGTCAGCGCCGTGGTCAGGCGGTCGCCGCCCATCAGGTACGACGAGAGCGTCGAGATGAGCAGCCCGAGGGCAAAGACGATCAATGCCGCGAGGATCGGACTCGGGCGGTAGCCGGCGGCGCGCCGGCGGGCGTCTGCTTTGAGGGCAGCACGGTTCAAATCCATTTTGATCACAACTCCGTTCCCGGCATGGCCGGGCCTCATTTTTTCATCGGTATAGTATACCAGATACCGCCGGATTTGAACACCCGGAGCGGAAAAAATTCACGTTTTCGACACACGTTGCGATTTTTTCTGGAAGTTGCGGAAAATACGCTTGACAATCCGCACGCGAAATGCTATATTAAACAGGCTTTGAATGACAAAGCTTATGCGCGAGTGGTGGAATTGGCAGACTCGCTAGATTCAGGTTCTAGTGTCCACTCCGGACGTGCGGGTTCAAGTCCCGCCTCGCGCACCACGCCCCGGAAGCTTCGGCTTCCGGGGTTTTTTCTGCCTGCAGCAAATATCACAGCAAAAAGCGCCGGTCTCCCGCGGGAGGCCGGCGCCGGTTTTTTACGCGCCGAAGCACGTGAACATGATGACGAGATAAACGATGTACAGTCCGCCGATGAAAAAGCCGACCCAGCGCTTGAACCTGCCCTGCACCAGCGCCGGGATGAGCGCACCCGCGCACACGACAAGACACGCCGGAATGTCCAGCAGCATGCCCTGCCGCTCGACCGGCAGCGGCTTGCCGAGGATGAGCGCACACAGCGGCATAATGAGCGTGAGATCCATGATGTTCGCGCCGATGATGTTGCCCACCGACAGCGAGGACTGCTTCTTGCGGATGGCCGTGATGGTCGTCACGAGCTCCGGCAGCGAGGTGCCGATGGCGATCATGGTCGCGCCGATGATGGCATCCGGCACACCGATCATCTGCGCGAGCGCGGTGCCGTTGTCGATCAGCAGCTGCGCACCAAGCACAATGGCCGCAGCGCCAAACACAAACTTGCCGATATTGAGCGCGACCGTCCGGCCGTCCGTCTTGGAGCGGGCATCCTGCTCTGTGGCCTCAAGCGACTGCTCACGCCGCGCAGCGACAAGGCTCTCGGCAATAAAGCACACAAAAATGACAAGAATCAAAACGCTCTCAAGGATGGACAACTGCCCGTCGCGCGTGAAGCCAAACAGAACCGCGATCGCCGCGAGCAGCAGCACCGCCTTGACGGCATACTGCCGGCGCGGCATGATGCACTCCATGCAGATGAGCGACAGGCACATGATGAGGCCGGTGTTGGCCGTGACGGAGCCGACGGCATTGCCCACGGCGATGTCCGCATTGCCCTCCAGCGCGGAAAAGACGGACACGAGCATCTCCGGCATGGTCGTGGCAAAGCTCACGACCGTTGCGCCGATGATGAATTTCGGGATGCCGGAGGCCTCCGCGATCCACGTGGCAGCGTCGACAAAAAAGTCGCCGCCCTTGATGATGCACACAAGGCCCGCCGCGAACAGCAGCAGGACAAGAAAGAGGGTACTGCCGGTAAAATCGAGGTTCATAACGCATTCTCCTTCGTGATCGCGCAAAAAATGAGACTTTCGGCACGATCATAAATATGATGTGCTAAAAGTCTCATTACCTATCACAATAGGCGCATGACCACCGGCGGATGCCGGGAGATTGTTGGTCATACATTTGTAACTACTCCCTTTTAACGAGAAGTCATCATAGCACACCGCGCGGGGCTTGTCAAGCAATTCCACCCCCCGGCCGCCGCTCAGCGCACCAGCTTCATGAGCAGGCGCTCGAACTCGCCGAGCATGCCCACGGAATCGGCAAAGATCATGCTCTTTTCATACATACGGCGGTAAGCATCCACGTTCTCGTCCGTGCGCGCAGTGTAAATGATCGGGATGACGAGCAGCCCCCGGCGGCGCGCCGCCTGCACGGCCGTGCGCACGTCGTCGATCGCCTCCGCCTCGCTGAAATAGCCGGACGGCAGCCCGTCGGAGAGCACCATGAGGATCTTGCGGCGCTCGGTGCGCTTGGCCAGATCCAGCGCGGCGGCGCGGATGGAATAACCGTCCTTGTTGCCGTTGCCGGCGGCGATCTGCTCCATGGCGTCGATGCAGCGGCTGCCGATCTCCTTCTGGTCGAAATCCTTGATGACGCAGTGCTCCACGGCGTTCGTGCCGCCGTCAAAGGCGACGATCTTCGTATAGGCGATGCCCTTGAGCGCCTCCTCGAGCACGGCCGCCGTGGCCAGCGCCGTGAAGAGCTTGGATGTCCCGTCGCCGATACCGGCGCCCATGCTGCCGCTGCGGTCGATGAGCAGGTAAAACGCCGTCTCGCGCTTGGACGGCGGTGCTTTGCGGCGAAAAACGTCCTTGGCATCGAGCGGGATCTTCCACAGCTCGCGCTGCGAGAGCGCGCCGGTGCGCTGGCTGGCGCTGCGTTCGCGCTGCTGGCGCAGGAGCTTGTCGAGCCGGTGGTGCAGCGCCTTTGCCCGCTCGGCAAATGCGGGCGGCAGCCGCCCGCCACCCGGCGTGATATACGTCTCCGTAAACGTCAGGCCGGCATACCGCTCGGCCAGTCCCTGCCGCTCCCCGGCGTCGAGCCGGGCAGCACGCGGGCCGGAGACATGCAGCTGCTGCTCAATTGCCCGCTCGCGCGTGAGCGCTTTTTCCGCCGCGGCGAGCATGGCGTCCGTCTCGGCCGCGCTGAGCGCAAAGCCGCGGTGCGCGCCCCAGCCCGTGCCGAGCACTTCGCGCAGGCTCTCCGGCCCGCCGGAGGCCGCCTTCTGCGCAGCAGACACCGTGTCCGACGTGGTGGCGGTCGCCCCGCTCTGGCCGTGATTGCCGCTACGGCCGACGCTGGACGATCGGCCGCGGTCCTCCCTGCCGTTTGTCCCGGCTGAGCCGCTCGGCTTGACCTCCTGACTGGCGAGGCTGCCGCTCATGTCGCCGTAGCGCTCGGAGTTGTCGCCGCTGCCGCCGGCTGCGCTGTCGTCTTTTTCAAGATCGGCGTCCTCCCCGTCGGCAGACGGGCCCTGGCGCGCCGCGTCCTGCGCCTCACTGCGCAGGCGGAGGCGGCTGTCGCAGCCGTCGCCGAAGGCTTCTGCGCGGTCGCCCTCGCTGAAGGCATAGTCCACGAGCTGCGATGCGATGCGCGCGAGCGCATCGGCATCCGCGATGCCGCACAGGCGCGCCAGCTCCGGCGCGAGCGCCGCGAGGATCTGCCGGCCAATGTCCGCGCACGCGGCGGCCGACGGCGCGAGGATCGCCGCCTCCACCTCGGTCCGGACGGCGGCGAGCGCCGGAGTCCCACACGGGATGCCCGTGAGCGCAAAAGCCTCCAGCTCATCGAGCAGCGCCGCGAGCGCACTGCCGGGTGCGGCCGCCTCGAGCTGCGCATAACACACGAAGCGCAGCAGCGGCAGGTAGCCCGGAAAGCGGCGGCAGAGGATGTTATCCGTGCGCGCCTGCTCCAGAATGTTCAGTATCCGATGCCCGAGCAGCGCCCCGGTCTCAGGCGCGAGGGCATAGTGCGCGTGAAAATATGCGCCGGCATCCGCCGCGAACGCCGCGCAGACGTCCCGGTCGGAGCTGCTGTCGTGCTGAATCTCGCGCGCGAGCAGCACGCGCAGCGCGGCCGTCCAGTGGCGGGCGTCAAAATCCGTGCGCAGCAGATATTCTGCCCCGCCGACGGTGACGGCCGTGCCGTCCGTCGTGCAGCGCAGGCTGTCGTCCGGCGTGACCGTGTCGATGCGGATGTTGTCCGGCACGAGCAGCGCGAGGCTGCGCCGGAGCAGCGGCGTGATGGGATCATGCGCCAGAAACGCCCGGTAGCGCGCCAGCGCGGCGTCAAATCCGTCCATCCTGCGGCACCATGCTCTCAATGAGCTCGGTCAGCTGGAGACGGGTGTAGGCGTCCTGCGGCTTGGAGGCCACGTTGTCGAGCAGACCCCAGCGCAGGCCCAGCAGGGGCTCCGCGCGCAGGGCGTCAATAAAGCCGCGGATCGTCATCGCGTCCGGCTCGAGCCCGCCGGCGCTGCGGATGCGGTCGCGGATGGCACAGTAAACATAGTCGCAGATATTCAGGCTGGCGGCGCTCGCCTCGGGCACGACGCGGTGCAGCACATCGACGATGCTCTCCGGCTCGGCGATGTGGATGGGCGTGAAGCGGTCGATCGTCGCCTCGTTCATGAAGTTCGTGCCGGCATAGTCCTCGTTCATCGTGATCGTGAACGCCGAGTGCGGGTGCATCTGCACGAGCCCGTAGCCGGGCACCTGAATCTGACGCGCGGCGTCGGTCAGCGAGTGAAGCACGTCGGCGCACTCTGGCTTGATGGTGTTGCCCTCGTCGAGCACGACGTCCGCGCCCGCCGCGAGATAGCGCAGCATATCGCTCAGACGGTAGCGCATGGTGCCGTTTTCGATCGTCGGGCCGCCGAGCAGGTCGAGCTTGTCGAGCTCGGCATTGCCCTGCATGCGGTACTGCGGCACGTTGAGCAGCCAGTCGACTGTCTGGATGAGCGTGTTCTTGCCGCAGCCCTTGCTGCCGACGAGGCGCAGGTGCATGCCCGAGAGCCGGTAAGCAAGGCAGCGCGTGAGCGCGCCGAAGCCGTCCGCCTGCACATAGCGCACCGGCGGATCGGGCACCAGCTCGGGGTATTCCGGCAGGGAGAACATCTCCGCGAACACGCGCAGGATGATCGGCTCCGGTACTGCCTGCTCGAGCAGATACTCGGCGCGCGCAGTCAGCGCCTCCGGGGACGCGCAGCCGCGCGCGGCCGCGCCGTCGATGGCCGCGCGCACCGCGCC
>ULRD01002090.1_pt1 | contig 19214 bp, 17 predicted proteins | sample 1955181 | NCBI WGS metagenome assembly ULRD01 (sample SAMEA4835675, study PRJEB28245) | human gut metagenome | biome: gut microbiome; material: fecal sample | place: Denmark | collected 2008
CGATGACGATCCCGCAGTGCTACGCGGCCATGTTCGGCGAAAAGGTACGCATTGTGATGATCTTTGTCGTGGCGCTGGTATATCTTATATTCTTCTCCACACAGGCCTCCGCTGCGTCCACCATTCTTGCGCCCCTGCTCGGTATTGACAGCACCGTGTGCACATGGGCGATAACCTTTGTCTTCATCATCATTGCTGTTTTCGGCGGCATGGTCGGCGTTTCGTGGATGGGCGTTCTGCACACCGCGGTTATGATTGCCGGTATGTCCATCGTCGCTTTCTTCTCCGTCCGGCACATAGGCGGACTCGACGCTCTCAGGTCCGACCTGCCCGCAAGCTATTTCAGCATAATCGGCGCAAAGCCGATGAATACGCTTGCCAGCGCGCTCGGTACGGCTATCTCGTTCCTCGCCTCCTCCAATGTCACTGCCGCGCTCTTCGGCTCAAAGGATAAGAAAAGCGCCAACGGCGGCATGATAATCGCGGGGCTTCTCACTCTGCCCTTTGCGCTCATGCCTGCGATCATCGGCATCTGCGCCAAGGTCTATCTTCCCGACATCAGCTCCGGCAGCGCGCTGTATGCCATGGCAAACAGCGTCGGCCCGATATTCGGCGGTCTGGTCAGCATGGCGATAATCGCCGCTATCTGGTCCACTGCGCCGTCTCTTCTCATGGTCATTTCAGGTACCTTCACAAAGGACCTTTACTGCGCGGTCATCAATCCGCACGCAAGCGAAAAGCAGCAGCTGCGCTTTTCATATGTAGTTATCGTCATTGCCGGTATCGCAGGTACGTGGCTCGGCATGGGCGCAAGCTCCATTCTCAACCAGATGCTGGGCGCGTTCCAGATCCGTTCCGTCGTCGGTGTAGTCCTCCTTGCGGCTCTGGCATGGCCGAGAGTCAACAGCCGCGCCGCGTTCTGGTCAATGATGGGCGGCGGCATCGTCGCTGCTGGCTGGTTCTTCGCCGGCAATCCGTTCGGCATCGCGCCGCTGTGGCCGGCAACGGCGGTGTGCCTCATCATCCTTATACCGATCACGCTGTCGAGTAAGGAAAAGATCTCCGATGGGTACAGGAGATATATGGAAGCGCAGGAAGCGCTCCCGGAAAATAAAGTCAAAGCGCAGGCGTAAGCTGCAATCTATAATAAAAAGTCCTGAAATCGCAAGATTTCAGGACTTTTCTGCGCTTATGCGGTTTAAATCGACGCTGTCTCAATTGCTGCCCGGCGTCATGTGAACAGCTTGAAGGTCTCCATATGCTCCTGGCCGTGTTTCCGGGCGATTTCCGGATTCCTTGAGGCAATGGCTTCATAAAGCGTTGTGTGCAGCTCCGTATACTTAGTGAAATCAAAGCCCTGCCGGTAGTTCAGCGCCGTGGAATTTATGATTACCGAGCGGGAGATAATATTCGTCATACGCTCAAAGACAACGTTACGAGTCATCTTGTATATCAACGTATGGAACGCGATCTCCTGATCAATGAATTCGTCGATCCACTCGTCAACCGAGCTTTCAACGACAAGACAGCTGATCTCGTTCATCCTGACGACCAGATGCTTCATATCGTCCAGCTGATGCGCGGAAGCGTTTGCTGCCGCCAGCGCGCATACTTCCGGCTCAATGATGCTCCTGAACTGGGAAAGATTGGGCTTCAGGATGTCTTCGTTCACAAACTCAAGGCCGAACGGATCCTCGCTCAGACCCGGTATCGCAGCCACAAAGGTACCCTTGCCGCGCTCTATCTCCAGGACACGGCGGGAAACAAGAAGCTTCACCGCTTCCCGTATCGTAGTGCGGCTGACATTGAGCGAGTCTGCCAGCTCCTGCTCGTTCGGCAGCTGCGTGCCGACGGCATATTTGCCGACGATGATCCGCTGCTTTATTCTGTCGGCTATATTTTCAGAAAGAGTCTTGCTCTGCAAATTATCACCTTTTCCTCAACTTACATAATATAAAAATTATACCACATATGAGGCAAAAATCAAGTGGTCATACGTCATATGTGTTAAGCGCTTTCCACAAAATTCGTGTCGCTTATTCAGCGAAAATGTCAATTGAAATCATTTATATGTAAGCGTATTATAAACACAGACATAATACGTCATACATCACACGTGATATGGCGCGTTATCGACACGGAAATCGGCAAAGAACCGGAAAAACAAAAAAGGAGAAATATTAATGAAAAAGGCTATCTCAATTATCCTTGCATTGGTTATGACTCTGGCTGCACTTACCGCATGCGGCAGCAGCACTCAGCCCGCTGCGACTTCTGCCCCGGCGGCAAACGACGCGGCAGCATCTGCCGAGCCCGCTAAGGACGTCCGCCTGCTCAAGACCTCTATGCCCACCGCTTGGGATGAGACGCACGGCTATACTCAGGCGCTCATCGCCATGAACAAGTACCTTGACGAAGTCTCCGGCGGCACTCTGCAGCTTGACGTTTACGCCGGCGGCCAGCTGGGCGATGAGACCGCCATATTCGAGTGCCTCCAGCTCGGCACTGTGGACTGCGCGATCTTCAACGCTGCTTCTCTTTCCAACTTCACCCACGCTCTCGAAGCCTTCGACCTGCCTTATCTCTACACCGACGATGAAGGCTGGGCAAATCAGGAGCTCCAGAACGCAGTTGTCAGCTCTGACTTTGCAAGAGGATATCTTGACAAGGTATACGAGGAGACCACCGTCCACGCAGTCGGCTTCCTGTACAATGCCGCCCGTGACTTCTTCCTGAACAAGCCCCTTGATTCCCTCGCCGACGCTTCCAAGATAAAGCTCCGCTCCATGACGGCTCAGATGCATCTTGATATGTACACTGCAATGGGCTTTGTCGCCACTCCCATGGGCTACAGCGAGGTCTACAACGCAATGCAGACCGGCGTTATCGACGGCTTTGAGGACACCGCCTGCTCCACCATCACCTCAGGCACCTATGAGACCGCAAAGTACTGTGTAAAGAGCGGCCACGCGACTGCATCTCCGCTGTTTGTGTGCAGCGATATGGTCTGGAACAGCCTCACCGCTGAAGAACAGGGCTGGCTGATCGGCGCTGTTGAGGTAGGCCGTCAGGCCTGCTGCGACACCTTCGTTGTCTCCCAGGCCAACGCATACAAGACCTTTGAGGAAAAGGGTCTCAAAGTCAGCGTTATCGACCGTGATGAAGCCCGCACCGCAGTTGCTCCCGTCATCGCAAAGTATTGCGAGAACGAGGACTATAAGGCTGTCTACGTGTTTGTTCAGGAACTGCGCGAGGAGCTCGGCCTCGGTTCTTACATCGGCATGGAGGACTACATGGACATGTTCGCATGATGCGGACTGCTCGTAATTAACGCAATCGATCAACTTAATGGGCCGCGGCTGGTTTCAGAGGCGGCCCATTAATAAAATGGATTTATATAGGCAGGGTGATAAAAATCAAAAAAATACTTTATACCCTTGATAAAGTCAATGACTTCTTCGTGAACATCCTCAAGTATGTCCTTGCGGCGATACTGAGCATTCAGATCCTGCTGATCTTTATGACGGCAGTTATGAGATATGCATTCAACCATCCGCTGCCCTGGACGGATGAGCTGACCACTTATATGCTCGTAATGATAACATTCCTCGGCGGATACGTTGCGTCGAATACCGGCGCGCTGGCAAAGGTCGAGTTGATCTCCGGCAAATTCAATGGAACGTTCGGGAAGATCATCAATGTTGTCGCAAGAGTATTCTCGGGTGCGCTTGTCGGCTGGATCGCATTCTACGGGACCAAGCTTTTCTTCAGCCCCGTCATCCAGAACCAGACCAGCTCCGCGCTGCAGATGCCGGTCAAGTATGTGTGGTGGTGCCTGCCGTTCACGATGTGGCTGCTTCTCATTACCGAGATCCTTGGGATCATACACATTTTTGTACCCAAGCAGACGGCGGAGGAAACTCTTCCCCCGCAGGAAATCGACGCATAAGGAGGGCAGGCATGGTACTTATAATAACCTTTATCGTCACGATGATAGTGGGCGTGCCTATATGCTATGTCCTCGGCCTTGTAGGCGCGGCGGGTCTCGTAAGCATGGGGCCGACGTATTTTTCCACTGTCGCGCAGAAGCTGTTCGCTTCGGCCAACAATTACAGCCTTATGGCAATCCCGATGTTTATCCTTGCTGGTGAGCTTATGGGACTGTCGGGCGATGTTCACAGGCTGATGGACTTCTGCCGCTCCATAATCGGACGCATCCGCGGCGGCATCGCATATGTGTGCACTATCGTTGGCCTGCTGCTCGGCGGCATACTCGGCATGGCAAATGCGGAAGCTGCGCTCCTGAGCTCCACGATATATCCGGAAATGCTCAAGGACGGCTATGAGGATACCTTTTCGGCCTGTTTTATCGGCTCCGTGTCCGTCGTCGGCCCGCTGATCCCGCCAGGACTGCTGTATGTTATCTACGGCGTCGCGAGCGGCACGCCGATCGCATCGCTGTTTGAATCCGGCGTCATTCCCGGCATCCTGGTCGCTATTGCTCTCATGTCGGTCATCTTCGTGCTCAGCCGCAAGCCCGGCTGCCCGTGGAAGACCCATGAGTGGAAAGGCTGGAAGCATGTCCTGCATTGCTTCAAGGATGCTGCGTTCTCCATCGTTGCGCCGTTCCTGACCTTCGTGTGCATTGCGGCCGGAATCACCACCGCCACCGAAGCGGCAAGCGTCATCATCGTCTTTGTCCTGCTTGTCGGCACGATCGTCTATAAGAAGATCAAGTTCAAGGATCTTCTCCCGATGATGATCCGCTCGGCTGTGATGAGCGCAGCGATACTGATGATCGCCTCCATGGCCGGTGTTATGGGCTGGGTTCTGGCAATAGACCAGATACCGCAGAAGATATGCAATCTGATGATCTCCATGACAAACAGCAGGATCGCCGTCCTGTTCATCATCCAGATATTCCTGCTCTTCGTCGGCATGTTCATGGACGCCGCCCCCGCCGTGCTTATCCTTGTCCCCGTCTTTATGCCGATAATGAAGCAGTACGGCATCGATCCGGTGCACTTCGGTCTCCTTATGTGCTTTAACCTCACCATCGGCGTTCTCACGCCGCCTGTCGGGACCTGCCTTTACACGACCGCAATGGCCACCGGCGTACCCGTTGACAGAATGATAAAGGGCATATGGCCGTGGATCGGCGTGCTTGTCGTTGTGCTGTTCATATGCACCTACTGGGAAGGACTCATACTCTTTATACCGCGCCTGCTCGGCTACGGTGTATAAAAATCAAACATCAGGGAGTAACAGAAAATGATTAAAAACGAGCATCATATCAATGATTTCGTCTCGAGCGAGATCAGAAAAGCAAACGAGACCCGCGGGCTCTGGTATTACGAGCTGGTGCAGAGCGCCGGTAAATACGGCCTTGATAAGGAACAGTTCGCCCGCGCCGCGATCAGGAAGCTCGGCAACCTTTACCGCGGCGGATACCCCGACACCGACAGCGTGCCCGAGTTCATGGGTGCGTTCCTCAATGACCATAACATCAAGCAGTTCCACATGGAGCTGGTCAGCCTCACCGATGATGAAGCTGTTGTCCATTTCCATTACTGCCCGATGTGCGGAGCCTGGACGAAGCTTACCGACAATGAGAAAGAGATCGGCATGATCTGCGACTGCGCAATGGATGTTGACCGCGGCGTGTTCGACCTCTATGAGCACATCGGCTTCAAGCTCGAAAAGGCTATCGGCTGCGGCGACAACGTATGTGAGCTGCATTTTGTCAGAAAGTGATCGGGAGGGATACACATGATCGTTAATGAACCGAAGAAATACATAGGCGACTACGGCGTAGACAGCGTCAGAGCTGCATATGAAAACCGCGGCAAGTGGTACTACTATCTTGTCAAGGAGGGACTCGACCAGGGGCTGCCCCTTGAGTTCGTGCGCGATGCGATGCGCGAGGCAGGAAAGTTCCAGTATGAGACGCGCTTCAAGGGAATGACCGAGATCGACGAGTTCGCCGGAGAGTTCATGACCTACGGCGTGGAAAAAGTAAACGAGGGCGAGATTGTCGAAAAGGACGAGAACCATCTCAAGATCGATCTTGGCTACTGCCCGCTCGTAAAAGCATGGCAGGGTCTGACGGACGACGAGGAGTATATGTCCCGGATCTGCGACTGCTGCATGGATATGGACCGCGCCATGGCGGAGGGCCTCGGCTGGACGATGGACCTTGAGCACACCATTGCCGCCGGTGACGGCAAATGCACTATGTGCTTCAGAAAAAAATAATCACTGCGTATAAAAAGGGGAGGCGGAGGTATCTGTCTCCCTTATTTTGAACACTTTACAAGGAGAAGAACGATGAAGAAAATAATCAACGATCCGGAACACGTAGTATCCGAGATGCTGGCAGGCATAGAGATATCAGACAGCAGCCTAAAATACATCCCCGGCTTTGAGGTGATCGCGCGCCGCGAGCCGAACAAGGAAAAGGTCGCCATCATTTCCGGCGGCGGCAGCGGCCATGAACCTGCGCACGCGGGCTATGTTGGGCTCGGTATGCTCGATGCGGCAGTCGCGGGCAATGTGTTCGCGTCCCCGTCTCCCGACCGCATCCTCGAAGCGATCCATCAGGTCGGCGGAGACAAGGGCGTACTGATGGTCATAAAGAATTATTCCGGAGACATTATGAATTTCAGCATGGCCGCCGAGCTTGCCGAAATGGAGGGCTATAAGGTCATGTCCGTCGTCACCCGCGATGACGTGGCTGTGCCCGAAAGCACCTATTCCACCGGCCGCCGCGGCATCGCCGGCACCGTTTTTGTACATAAGATCGCAGGCGCCGCGGCAGAAGCGGGACGATCTCTGGAAGAGGTACGCGATGTTGCGCAGAAAGTCATTGACAATACACGCTCCATGGGCATGGCCATGAGCCCCTGCATCCTTCCCGGTGTCGGCAAGCCCGGCTTTGTGCTGGCGGATGACGAGATAGAGGTAGGCATGGGCATCCACGGCGAACCCGGCGTGGAGCGTACGAGCGTCAAGACCTCCAAGGAACTTGCGGAGATACTCTGCGGCCATATTCTTGCGGACATGGATTTCAGCGGCTCGGACTGCGCGGTCATGGTGAACGGCCTCGGCGGAACGCCGCTGATGGAGCTTTACATTCTCACGAACGACGTGAATGCGCTTCTCAGGGAAAAGGGAATAAACCCCGTGCGCTGGTACGTGGGCAACTATATGACCTCGCTTGAAATGAGCGGCTGCTCCGTTTCTCTGCTCAGGCTTGATGATGAGATGAAGGCTTATCTTGACGCGCCTGCGCACACGGCGGCATGGAGGGAATAAGAATGGCGAAAGTTGATATTACTGCCGGTAAGTATGTGGATTACCTTAAAAAGGTCACGGCGAAGATCGCATCGGAGAAGGACTACATCACTGAGCTTGATGCGGCCACGGGTGACGGAGACCACTGGGCAAACATGAATACGGGCTTCACGAAGCTGATGGAGATAGAGGATCAGCTGCGCGCGGCCTCGCTGGCGGAGCTGTTCAAAAAGGCGGCGATGACCATCATGTCCGGCGTCGGCGGCTCTTCGGGGATACTGTACGCAAGCGCATATCTCAAGGCTTCGGCAGCCGTCGGGAGTGCGGAGACGATGGACGCAGCCAAGCTGCTTGAGGTTCTGGAGGCGGAGCTTCAGGGCATAATGCAGCGCGGGAACGGCCAGCCGGGCTTCAAGACAATGATCGATCCGCTGTATGAGGCGGTCGAAGCGATGAAAGCAGCCCTGCCCGAGGGGGAAGCGGCAGCGATCCGGGCGATGCAGGCCGGTGCGAAGCACGGCATGGAAGCGACGCGGGACATGGAAGCCATCCGCGGCAGGGCGTACTATCAGGCGAACAAGGGAGTCGGACATCTTGACCCCGGCGCCGTGACGATGTATTATCAGCTTGACCTGCTCGGAGAAGCCGCGATCGAAAGCATGAACTGACTGTTCCGGAGGAGTATATACAGATGACAGATCTTCGTCAGCTTATCATTGATGATATGAAGCCGGCGCTCGGCGTGACCGAGCCTGCGGCAATAGCCCTTGCGTGCGCCCAGGCCCGCGCGCTGTCGGATGAACCCGTTGAAAAAGTCGTTGTCCGCGTCAATTCCGGCATATATAAAAATGCCTTTACCTGCGGAATACCCGGCACGGCAGAGGTAGGGAACGAATATTCCGCGGCGCTTGGCATAGTTTGCGGCGATGCAGAGAAAGGCCTGTGCGTGCTTGAGGACGTAAACGACGCGGCCGTGGCAGAGGCAAAGAAAATGATCGGCGACGGCAGGGTAAAGGTCGAGCTTGATTCGATAAGCTCAGTGCTGTTCATCGGTGCGACGGTGTACACCGCGCACGATGTATGCAGAGCGGAGCTCCGCGGCAGCCACACGAACTTCTGCCTCATAGAAAAGAACGGCCGGAAGCTGCTGGAAAAGCCCTATGTCCATTCGGACGCGGACCGCTCGCCCATAGTGGAATGCAGCATCGCGGACATTTATGATTTCGCGCTCAACACGCCAATAGAGCAGCTGAAGTTCATGCTCGAAGCGTACCGTGTCAATGAGGAGCTTGCGGAAGCGGGCGCTGCATGGGAGCGCTGCACCATTACCCGGAGCATGATCGCGCAGAACGGCGGCAGGCTCATCTCGGACGATCCGCGCCAGAGTGCGAAGACGTATGCGTGCGCCGCGGCGGAAGCACGTGTCTTAGGTATCGATAAAGCTGCAATGAGCATTACCGGCAGCGGGACGCACGGGATAATCTGCACCCTCCCGCTGGATGCGTACTGCAAGGTTCAGGGGCTGGGCGAGGAGCGGCTCCTGCGCGCCACCGCCATCAGCTATCTGGTGTGTATGTACATAAAGGAGTTTTCCGGTAAGCTGTCGGCGTTCTGCGGCTGCGGAATAGCCGGAGGCACCGGGCTCGCCTGCGCGCTGGCCTATCTGATGGGCGGAGACGAAGCGAGCCTTGACCGCGCCTGCAATAATATGGCCGCTTCGATAACCGGCATGATATGCACCGGCGGCAATCACTGCTGCTGCCTGAAGGTCATCACCGCGGTCGACTGCGCATATAATGCCGCCGTCCTCAGCGTGGATAATGCTGCCGTGGCTGCCCCGCACGGCCTCTGCGACCATTCGGTCGAAAAAACGCTTCAGAACGTCGGCCTTATCGCTGACCCCGGCATGGTCGATACGGAGCGCGTGATAGTAGAGATAATGAAAAACAAATAACCCACGCAGACCTCAAATCAAAAAAGAAGCAGAGCGGCTCATACCGCTCTGCATTTTTATGCCTTATCTCACTGCACCGACGGCTGCCCGGCGTCACAGCGCGGCGCGCTGCTCGGGGCTCATGCGGTACTGCGGCTTCACATGGTACGCGACCTCGGCGTACTGCCGTGCGCGCTCGCGCAGACAGAAGTTGCCGTTCTGGCTGCACCAGACATACAGCTCGTGGATTATCAGATCCGTCGCGATGTGCGACAGCAGCTCCGGCGGCTCCTCGGTCTCGATGATGCCGGACTTTGCGCAGTTTTTTGCGAGCGTCGCAAACAGATCGTCCAGCGCGTGGACGGCTTCGCGTATGCCCTGCGGGGACTCAAACTGCATGATGAACAGCGTGCTTGTGAGCTTCGGGCCGAAGTCGAGCGCTATCGTGATGAACCGGTCGAACAGCTGCCATATGCGCTCAAAGTCATTTTCCGCGTCCGCAAACTTCCGGAAGCTCTCCTCATCGTTCTGCTGCGGCTTTGCGACGACGTAATCCAGAATGCTGCGCTTGCCCTTGAACAGGGTATAGAAAACCGAGCGCGAAACGTGCGCCGCTTCGCATATTTCATTGACGCTGACATTGTTGTAGCCCTCGGCTTTGAACAGCCCTATCGCGCATTTCGCAATGCTTTCCTTGAGCCGATGCGACGAATCCTGCACCAAAAACGCCCCTTCCGTAACGTCCTGATTTCGAGGACATTTTACGATATTTGTCCTCGGAAGTCAACGAGCTGCCGGGATTGTTCTCAAATATTTTGCAGTTCTTTTGTGAGTTGTTCCAAAACGGCTGTTAACTTATTGACTATTTTCGACAAGTTAGGTACGCTTAAATCCAGCTATAAAAATAACAAGCGCACCCCGTTTTTTATTCTATCAGGAGGCTTGAAAAGCTATGACGAAGGACGAAAAAATCGCAAAGCTCGGCAAAGAGATAACCGACCGGGCGACCGTGCTGCTCGGCAAGGACAAGATCACCCCTGAGTCCCCGGAATATCTGGGCATCAACTCCGCGCTGAAGTACACCGCTTATAAGTACGACCAGAAGATGGCCGACGACATTCTTGACATCTGCCTTACGATGAAGAAGCGTGTGCCGCTGACCATCGAGCAGCTGGCGAAGAAGAACCCGCAGTTCGACAGAGCATATCTTGAGAAAGCTATGCAGGCTGTCAGCGAGAGCGGCCTTGTCGAGTTCCACTGGGAAAACCTCGACGGTAAGAACCCCAACCATGAAAAGCGCTGGGTGCTGGACATGTTCGTCCCCGGCAGCGCCGAGATTATGATGATAAACCCCGAGCAGTCCGACATGTACCCCGAGACGGCTGACTTCTTCGAGCGCATGGCTTATCTGCCGCTGGCCGGCATCACCGAAATGGTGCCTCCCGGAGGCGCAGGCATCGGCATGCATGTCATCCCTGTTGAGAAGGCCATCCCCGCCGAGAGCAAATCTCTGCCCATCGAGCACCTCAGCCACTGGCTCAAGAAGTATGAGGGCCACATCGGCGTGTCTGTCTGCTCCTGCCGCAAGCAGCAGCGCATCCGCGGCGAAGGCTCCGGCGATGTTGAGGGCGAATGGTGCATCGGCGTCGGCGATTTTGCCGACTACTGCCGCGAGACCAACCACGGCCGCGACATCACCTATGAAGAGGCTATGGAGATCCTCCAGAAGGCCGAGGACAAGGGCTATGTCCACCAGATAACCAACATCGACGGCGAGAACAAGATCTTCGGTATCTGCAACTGCGCGGTCGGCGTCTGCAACGCGCTGCGTACCTCCCAGCTGTTCAACACTCCGAACCTCTCCGCCTCCGCTTACACCGCCGAGAGCGACCCCGAGAAGTGCGTCGCATGCGGCAAGTGCGTTGAGACCTGCCCCGCCGGCGCTGTCCGTCTCGGCCAGAAGCTCTGCACCAAGGAAGGCCCCATCCAGTATCCGCGCCATGAGCTGCCTGACGATACCAAGTGGGGCGAGGATCACTGGAACAAGAACTACAAGAACGAGAACGGCTCCATCCAGACCTGGCCCACCGGCACCGCGCCCTGCAAGGTCGCCTGCCCCGCGCACATCGCTATCCAGGGCTATATCAAGATGGCTGCCGACGGCCGCTATGCGGACGCGCTCAAGCTCATAAAGAAGGACAATCCCTTCCCGGCCGTCTGCGGCAGCATCTGCCGCAAGTACTGCGAGGACGCCTGCACCCGCGGCACCGTCGATGAGCCGCTCGCAATAGACGAGATAAAGAAGTTCATCGCCGAGCAGGACATGAAGGCTGAGCACCGCTATGTGCCGCCCATGAACTCCTGCACCCACGAGAAGTTCGACCAGAAGATCGCCATAATCGGCGCGGGCCCTGCGGGCATGTCCTGCGCGTACTTCCTCGCCATCGAGGGCTACAGCCCCGTCGTGTTTGAGAAGGAAGCGGCTCCCGGCGGTATGCTCATGAACGGCATCCCCTCCTTCCGCGTCGGCAAGGACATCGTAAAGTCCGAGATCGACGTCCTGCGTGAGATGGGCGTTGAGTTCCGCTGCGGCGTTGAGGTCGGCAAGGATGTCACCATCCAGCAGCTGCGAGAGGAGGGCTTCAAGGCCTTCTATGTCGCGGTCGGTCTCCAGAAGGCCGCAAAGCTCAACATCCCCGGCGAGGAGCTTACCGGCGTTCTTGGCGGTCTTGACTTCCTGCGCTCCGTCAACAGCGGCGCGACCAAGGAGCTCTCCGGCGACGTCGTGGTTATCGGCGGCGGCAACGCAGCCATCGACGTTGCGCGCGCCGCAAAGCGCCTGACCGGCGGCAGCGTCAGCATGTACTGCCTCGAGAAGGACGAGGAGATGCCCACCGTTCCCGATGAGAAGAACGCGGGTCTCGCAGACGGCGTTGTCATCAACAACTCCTGGGCACCCAAGGCCATCCTCGGCGAGGACGGCAAGGTCACCGGCATCGAGCTCATGCGCTGCGTCTCCGTGCGTGACGCGAGCGGCAAGTTCGCCCCCGTGTATGATGAGAACGAGACCATCACCGTCTCCTGCTCCAATGTCCTCGTCGCGATCGGCCAGCGCTCCGAGTACGGCGCTGTCCTCGCAGGCACCGCCGCGGAGACTCCCGACGGCCGCCTCATCGCGCATGACGGCGTGACCTTCCAGACCGCCGAGCCCGATGTGTTCGTCGGCGGCGACTGCGCGACCGGCCCGAAGTACACCATCGACGCTATCGCCAGCGGCCGTGAGGGCGCGGTGTCCATCCACCGCTATGTGAACGTTGGCCAGACGCTGACCATCCACCGCAATCTGCGCGAGTTCAAGGAGCTCGACAAGGAGAACGTCACCCTGCCGACTGAGAAGATAAAGAAGCCCGCACGCTCCGCTGTCGTCATTGACAAGAAGAAAGTCCTCACCATGTGCGACGACCGCGTGACCTTCACCGAGGAGCAGATAAAGTCCGAGGCCTCCCGCTGCCTGAGCTGCGGCCGCAGCGTGGTCGACCCGAACAAGTGCATCGGCTGCGGCATCTGCACCACCAAGTGCGAGTTCGACGCGATCCACCTCACGCGCAACCGCCCGCAGAACAGCAAGATGATCCCCGCCGAGGACAAGTTCAAGGCCATCGCTCCCTACGCCGCAAAGCGTCAGGTAAAGATAATCAAGAAGCAGCTTTCCGGCAAATAATCATCCCGGAGCAGATACAGGTGCGGGATAAAACCCGCACCTGTTTTTACTGATGTTTTACTGAATCAGAAAGGAAAGTTATGCACGAGCTTAGCATAGTGACCTACGTCATCGAGCAGGTCGACGAGATAGCCAAGGAGAACAAGCTCACGGACATCCAGTCCGTCACGCTGGAGTTCGGCGAGGTGTCCGGGATCATACCGGAGTATCTGAGCGACTGCTGGAAATGGTACGCCAAAAAGACTCCGCTGATAGAACACACCGAGTTTAAGTACGAGATTATCCCGGCCATAACATGGTGCGACGACTGCAAGACCACCTATCCCACCGTGAAATACGGCAAGACCTGCCCCAACTGCGGCAGCGGCCACACATGGCTCCAGCAGGGGCAGGAGATGAACCTCAAGGAAATAGTCGCATGTTGACCGTCGGCAAAAAGAAGATAAAATTTTGTCAAAAACCGACATCCGTATATTGCATTTAAAAGAACGAGTGTTAAAAAAATGACAGTCGCCCGCGGCGGCTGGATTCTTGTGCCGGAAGCTGTCGGCTCCCGGCGATTGGAGAAGAGAAGATATGAAAGATCTCAAGCACCTGCTCTATTTTGAAAATCTCCTGCAGGAAGCTCAGAATGAGCTTATCCTGCAGGCGCAGAGCGAGGGAAAAGTCTGCGTGGCATACGTCTGCGAGAACACACCCGAGCCGCTGCTGAACCTGCCGGGCGCGTTTTCCACGCGTCTGCGCGCACCGCGCACCGGTTCCATGGAAATGGCGACCTATTATATGACCAGCTTCCTCTGCGAGTACAGCCGCGCCCTGCTTGAGCGCGCCATCGAGGGCGGCTACAACTTTGCCGACTGCCTCATCACTCCCGACGGCTGCACGATGATGAACCGCGCCGTCGAGAACATGGAGCTGCTGAAGGCTCTGGGCAAGGACAAGGAAAAGTTCTTCTTTGAGTATATGGAGATACCCATGAAGGCCGACGACAACGGCCTGAACCTCTACACTCTCCAGTGCAAAAACCATATCCTCAAGCCCCTGCATGAGCACTACGGCATCGACGTTTCCGATAAGGCGATCCGTCAGGCCGTCGCAGAGCACAACCGCGTCTGCGAGCTTATCCGCGCGATCGGCGATTTCCGCAAGGGCGACAAGCCGCGCATCACGGGCTATGAGTTCCACGTCATCACGCTTGCGACCTATGTCGCGCCGAAGTACCTGATCATTGACAAGCTCGAAGAACTCAAGACCCGCGAGCCGGACGAGAAAGACTACCGCGCCCGTGTGCTGGTAGTCGGCTCCGAGGTTGACGACTGCGGCTTTATAAAGCTCGTCGAGGATACCGGCGCTTATGTCTGCGCCGACCGCTTCTGCTACGGCTCTCTTCCCGGCCGCGATCCCATCGAGCTGACCGATGATGAGGATGCGCTGACGCAGATATGCCGCCGGTACATGTACCGCGGCCAGTGCCCGCGCTACATGAACACCGCCAAGATGACCGGACGCCGCGAGTACGTCAACAAGCTCGCAAAAGAGTATGACGCCGACGGTATCATCTATGAGCAGATAAAGTTCTGCGACCCGTGGGCTTACGAGCGCATGATGGGTTCGCACATCATGCACGATGATTACGGCTACCCCGTGCTGTCGGTCGACCGCCCGTATAACATCTCGTCCTCCGGCCAGATGCGCACCCGCGTGCAGGCCTTCGTCGAGAGCATCGAGATAAAGAAGATCCAGGGAGGGGACAAGTGATGAGCAACAAGAGAATCGGCTGCGAGAAGTTCGGTAAGTTCTATACCGAAGGCAAGGTCAGGAACCGCCGCGAGTGGCGCGGCGTTGTCGACACGCTCTATGATTACTCCCGCTGGCTCCACAACTGGATAACTATGGCGAAGATGGTCTCGAAGCCGAGAAACATCAAGGCCATGTTCCGCTACCGCTGGATGTCGAACTACCTCGCCGTCCCCATGATGGTCGACCGCCACACGCAGGGTCTGCGCGGCGAGCATCTGCGCATCTGCCATCTGGAGCAGGACCTCATAATCGAGGACGTCGCAAAGCTGCTTGACGGCCTCTTCCGCGGCGACCGCCGCATCGGCAACGACAAGGCGTTTTCCGACAAGGTCGTCCTCGTCGACGAGAACGAAATGACCGCCGTCATGATGGGCTTCCCGACCCTGAAGGGTCTCAGCCGCGAGACTCCGTCCACCTACGTCTCCGTGCTTCTGAACCAGCACGCGGCGGAGCATTATATCGACGTTGCGCAGGAATACGGCCTTGCAGGCGACGTCTGCCCCATGCCCGAGGCTGAGGCCGGCGTATCCATCGATGACGACGCCCCCGTGCTCGGCGCCTGCGCCGTCCAGTGCAACACCACCTGCGACGGTTCCCTTCTCGGCAACGGTGTTATCTCCAAGCGCCTTGAGCTTGAGGACGGCATTCCCGTGTTCCAGCTTGCCGCACCTCTGCGCCACCGCGAGGACGACGTGCAGGACTATGCCGCGCAGGAGATAAAGAACGCGATTGCTTTCATCGAGGAGCACACCGGCGAGAAGTGGGACTGGAACGCATACTTTGAATGCGCTAAGCGCGTCAATTACGCCACCAAGTGCCGCGTCGAATGGCTTGAGATGAACAAGACCGAGTACCCGCAGGTGTTCGGCTCGAACCTCGCACTCTATACCGAGACCAACTACATGGCAATATGCGGCAAGGTCAAGGCCTTTGAGGACGTCGACCGCAAGATAACCAGGCTTGCCGAGCGCGCCTATAAGAAAAAGAAGATGGCCGCCAACGAGTACCGCCACAGAGCCATCGTCTGGGGCGTCCAGTCGCATTTCTATATGGACTTCCTCGTGTGGCTGCTCAACTGCTGGGGCATCGTGCCGCTGACGGATATGCTCTCTATGGTCTCCACGAAGGAGCTCGTCACCGAGGACACCCCGGAGAACCGCGAGCAGGCGTACTACGATATGGCATGGCTGACCGAGAACATGATAATGCGCAACCGCACTCACGGCGGCTACAAGGTGCTGCTTGACGAGCTGTGGGAGTACTGCAAGGAGTTCAACGCCGACATGGTCGTTCTCTGGGAACATATGAGCTGCAAGGCTCTCGACGGCATGCACGGCATGTTCGAGGAGCGCGCGCGTGAATACGGCATCCACCTCGTCTGGGTCTCGCACGATCTGTTTGATCCGCGCGTGATCTCCCGTCAGGGTGTGCGCGACCAGATCAACAACTATATGCGCACGGTCATGGGCGAGGAGCCTGTCGACCCGAGCCTTGATGTCCTCCATGACGAAGAATCGTGGTAAGAGGAAAGGAGATAAAAATGTCCAAATTCTGTAAGCTCCTTAAAAAGCTGCTGCTTATATGCCTCGCGTTTTTCGCGGTGACCTTTGCGATCTATTTCTTCAATCTCGACATGAAGCTCACCTCCGCGATGCAGCCCATTCTCGACCATTTCTATGACAAGGTCGACCGCGACCAGCATCTTTGATATTTGCGGGCATGGCCGCCTGAAAGACGCTGCATTCGCAAAATAAAAAACAACATCGGAGAAAGAGGACGCTTTCTCCGATGTTGTTTTGCTGTTTTATGATAGGTCACGGCAGGATAACGCTGAAGGTGCTGCCGGAGCCGGGGGTGCTCTCGACAACGGCGTCGCCCCCGTGGAACTGGGCGATCTCCTTCACCATCGCCAAGCCAAGACCGCTGCTGCCCTCGTCGCCGCGGGAAGTGTCCGCCTGCCAGAAGCGCTGCCAGACCATGTCTAGGTTCTCAGGAGCGATGCCTATGCCGTCATCCTTGACGGAGAGCACAGCTCCCTGCTCCGTGCGGCGCAGAGTGAGCCATATGTGCCCGCCCTCAACGCCGTATTTATACGCGTTCTGGAGAAGATTATGTATGACGCGGGACATCAGCGCGCCGTTGAAGTGCGCAGTGACGCCGGGCGCGATGTCTGTTTTGAGCTCTATGCCCCGGCTGTCGACGGGCGTGAACTCATCGCAGCAGGACTCCGTGAACTCGCTCAGATCGCTCTCGCGCATCGGATAGCGGTCAGTGCCGTGCTGCATACGGGTGAGGCCAAGCAGCTGCTGCACAAGCTCCGACATATACTTCGCCTGCTCTTCTATGACGCCGATGGAGGCGGAATAATCATCGGGCGTTTTGTCCTTGCGTCGGGAGCGGTCGCACTGGGCGAGGATGATGGTTATCGGGGTGCGCAGCTCATGTGAAGCGTCGGAAGCGAACTGCCGCTCGGTCTCAAAGGATTTCTCCAAGCGCTCAAACATCCTGTCAAAGCTGCTGCCGAGACGCTTCATCTCGGACGGGCCGCGGCGGATATTCAGGCGCTTTGTGAGGTCGCCGCCGTCGCTTATATCGTTTGCGGCATTGACGATCTTCTCAAGCGGCTTAAAGGACAGGCTCGCGATGAGCCAGCCGCCGCCCGTGGAGAGAACAAGGATCGCCGGGAGCAAGGCCGCTGTGAGGATGAGTATGGTGTGCATAAGGCCGGAGCGGTCGGCCGCGGAGATCAGGCCGCGCACCCAGACATATGTGATGTCCATGTCGACATAGACATCATAGATATAATACTCCTCGCCGTTTATCTCAGTGCTGCGCACGAAGTTTTCCTCAAACGGCACGGCGGCGGAATCGAAGCCGTCTGGTATCGCGCCGCAGAGCAGCTCCCCGTCCTCGGCATAGAAGGTAGTGTACACACCGCGGCGGTACGCGTCAACGTCGTCCCACTCGAAGCGCCCGTGGTCAAATTCGAGCCGGTCGGCGTTTTTCATCACGACCTTGACGAGCCTGCCTGCAGGATCGTCCGTAACAGTGTTTGCATTTATGACGAACACGAATACCAGCACCATAGCCGCCAGCAGCAGCACCATGAGCGTGATCCACAGCGTCATTCTGAGCTTGACGGACATATGCTCAATCCTCCTTCAGCACCCAGCCGGTGCCCCAGACGGTCTGGATAAGCTTCTTGTCAAAGCCGGTGTCCATCTTTTTGCGAAGGTAGCCGACATAGACGTCGACGACGTTCGTCCCGCCCTCATAGTCATAGTTCCAGAGGTTGTTCTCTATCATCTCGCGCGAGAGGACGACGCCCTTGTTGCGCACCATATATTCAAGCAGGGAAAACTCCTTGCTCGTAAGGTCGATGCTCTTCCCGGCGCGCGTCACTCTGTGCGAGGAGGTGTCAAGGCTCAGGTCGCCGACGGTAAAGACGTTCGAGCGGTTGCCGGTATATTTGCGCGTCATGACGCGCACGACGGCCACAAGCTCCTTGAAGTCAAAGGGCTTGACAAGATAATAATCCCCACCGCTCTCAAGCCCCTCGACGCGGTCGGCGACGCTGTCGCGCGCGGTGAGAAAGAGCACAGGGGTCGTGTCCCCGCCGCGGCGCAGGCGGCGCACGAGGTCAAGCCCGTTGAGCTTCGGCATCATGATGTCCAGGATCATGACATCGTACTTCGCGCACTCCATAAACTCAAGCGCCTCCTGCCCGTTGAAGCAGCTGTCGACGCTGTAGCCCTCGTCCTCCACAGCCTCGCTGATTATGCGGTTGAGATGCTTTTCATCCTCTACGACAAGTATCCTCATTCCGTTCCTCCAAGTGCCGGACGGCACAGCGCCCGTATTCTGATCGTACTGTAAACCGAAGAATTAAGAAATCTATTAAAAACTATCTATTGTAATTATAAACGCATCGGCGGCGGGACGCAAGCATATGAAATTATATCCGCCGATATTGCGGGCAGATGTGGCTTTTTTGCCTGATACGTGTTAAAATACATCAGGTACAAAGGGGAATATAAACAATGTTAGATCAATACGGACGCAAAATAGATTACCTGCGCATATCCGTGACTGACCGCTGCAACCTGCGCTGCCGCTACTGCATGCCCGAGCCGATGGCCGCCATGCGGCACGAGGACATCCTCCGCTATGAGGAGATACTGCGCATCTGCCGCGCGGCCATAGAACTCGGGATAACGAAGTTCAAGGTCACGGGCGGGGAGCCGCTTGTGCGCGCGGGCTGCGCGGAGTTTATCGCCGCGCTGAAAACCCAGCCCGGCACACAGCAGGTCACGCTGACGACGAACGGCCTGCTGCTGGAAAAGAACCTCGACGCGCTCACCGCTGCGGGACTTGACGGTGTGAACATCAGCCTTGACACAACGGATAACGCGCGCTTCCGGCGCATAACCGGGTACACCGGCGATGGGGCAGATACGCTCCTGCGCG
>ULRD01066772.1_pt1 | contig 18916 bp, 30 predicted proteins | sample 1955181 | NCBI WGS metagenome assembly ULRD01 (sample SAMEA4835675, study PRJEB28245) | human gut metagenome | biome: gut microbiome; material: fecal sample | place: Denmark | collected 2008
GCTTGTTCGTCAAGCCTGCGTATTCTCGCCGCCGCAGTAGCACCGCCTGCAACACCGCCTATAATTACAACCTTCATTTATTTTACCACCTTTCCACGATAGCTGCTGATGCCTCCGATATTTTTTGCATTTGTGTAACCAATTTGCTTCAAATAGGATACAGCTTGTACGCTTCTACCACCGCTTAAACAATGCACATAAAGCGGGGTGCTTTTGTCCTTGACGGTATTCTCAACGGAAGAAATTCTATCAAGAGGTATGTTGACGCTTCCGTCAATGTGCCCGTCACGGTATTCCTCTGCCGTCCTAACATCAAGCAATACAGCGCCGTCGTTTGTTTCGTATTCCGCAACACCGGTGTTAATGTCGGCGGTGTTGCGGAAGAAATTAAACAGTCCCATCTTTTTCTCCTTACAGCATTGCTTCAATTTGCTCTTTTGGTCTGTAGCCCACGACCTGATTCTCGAGCTTTCCGTTTTTGATCACAGCAAGCATCGGGATGCTCATTACCTGAAACTGTGCCGCAAGCTCCGGCTGTTCGTCCACATTTATTTTACTGACCTTAACATCGCTTCGCTCATTTGCGATTTCCGATACGATCGGACCCACCATACGGCAAGGGCCGCACCAATCGGCATAGAAATCGAGAAGTACAGGTTTATTAGAATTCAAAACTTCGCTTGCAAAATTTTCTTTATTAATTTTAATGACAGGCATCTTCGTATCCTCCTTTGTTTTATTGTGTCTTTATTTTAACAGATTTGAAATCAGAATTCTGTGATGTTATCACTTACCTCTTTTTCTGTTCCTTAATTTGCAGATTGCCTGTGTCATTGTTCCCATCGGGCAGAAAGCGCACCACGTTCTCGGCTTAAAGAAAATCATAACAATAAGACCGATTAGAAGCGATGTAAGCATCAGGCTGTACACACAGGAGGATATAACTCAATCGCATTCCGTTACATACCCACAGCCATAAACCCTGTGGGAGCTGACCCGTTCACGACGAGTCAGCATTTAAAAACGTGTATAATAACTCAGTATTTGTTATACCACAAAATCTGTCGGATTTCAATATCTGAACGGGTTTTGCGGAAAATTTTATCAAGGCGCAATCAGTGGATTTATAAGGCTTTGCAGGCGATTATCCTCTTATATGATATTCCCCTTACCACACAGCCAAATAAAACAGCAATTTCAGCACCGAGAAGGTACAGTAAATCTGTATCGGAACGGTGCTTTTTTATGCGCTGAGGTTTACACTTTACGTTTTTTTCGGCGTATAAAAGTAGAGGGGATTTTTATGGTTAACACACGCCAGATTGTTTCCTGTATATAGATAGAGTGGTAAATCCTGAATAAGGAAAATGTGTACTTTATGAACTTGGGTTACTACTCTTATATTGTACCAAATTGGAATTTATCGCTCAATCAGAAGCCTCCGTAGTGCATTAAAGTTTCCGCTGCAATTTCTGAACCAACACTCATAGCCTTTTCAATATCCTTTTCAAGAATATACGAGCAGACAAACCCTGCATGATAACTGTCACCACACCCTGTTGTATCAATTACAGTATCAACTTTCACCGCCTTAGCTTTAAACTCTTTTCCCTTGTAATAAGTGACACTTCCACGTTCTGCAAGAGATATATTAAAAAGACATTCGTATTTATATGACAACTTTTTGAACTGTGGCAAGTATTCTTCCGAGCCACTAATCATAAAGAAATCCACAAATGGAGAGAATTTTTCCATGACATCAAAATCTCTATATACATCAAAGTCTACTGCCAATTTAAATCCATAAGTTTTTTTCAGTTCAATTACCTGCGAAAAGCAAGATGCCCAAAAGTGAACAAAAATCACATCAGATTCAGATATTATTTTTATTTCAGTATCATTCAGAATAATATCATCAAGTATTCTTCCGTTCCACGAATTATCTTTATAATACCTGTCGCCTTCCGCTGTAAGGTAAGTTTTGTTATTGGCTGTTGGATATCTTTTATCTACCCGAATATGTGTCTTATCAATATTAAGCTCTGAAATTGAATCCATTATCACCTCTGCATATTTGTCATTCCCGACAACACCAAGAAGTGTAACATTAATACTCTTGAAGCGTGATGCATGTGCAGCAAAATTCAGTGCTTCTCCTCCTGGTCTGATTATATCCGTACCATCAAAGACATCTACACATAAGCAGGGAAGTGCTGTTAGTTTAATTTTCTTCATAACAAACCTCTTTCAAATTCTTATTTATAGGTCTGTGCTATTTCTTACATTATACCACATTCACCCCGAAAAAACAATACATACCCTGCTTGCAGGGCAAATAAATCAACAAAGAAAAAAGACAAGGGCGTAACCATTCGTTACTCCCTTACAACAAGCTCTCCTCCGTCTTTACATAACGCAAAAGCGTATGTCGGCAGAAATCTGCTGAAATTTATTTTAGGAGGACACCATTATGAATGAAGAAAAAGCACTTATCCGTATCGACTTTGAATACGAAAAAGCTCTTGCCGAGCAAAGCGAGTATCAAGGTTCTCGTCGCTGTTAGAAATCTATGATTTCGGTAACAGCAGAGGTTCTTATATACCACACCTGATACGAGCTTGCTCTATGAATTTTCCCTTGTTTATGACAAGGGCGCACTTATATACCACAAACGTGGTATGCGCGCTCTGCGAGGCAATTCGCAATACTGCTCAGAAAAGAAAAGGAGGTTTTGACAATCGCAATCTATCATTGCTCCATCAAAATTATCAGTCGTGGCAAGGGCAAGTCTGCCGTTGCCGCCGCTGCTTATCGTTCGGGCGAAAAGCTCACGAACGACTATGACGGAACTACTCACGACTTTACACGAAAAGGCGGAGTGGCAGTCCATAACAAATCTGAAGAAAAAGGAAAAATTTTATGACAAGCACTACGGAGAAATTACGCTGTTCAAGACAGCAAAATCTTTTTTTGACAGCAATCTCAACGGTGCGAAGCTTACTCCGAAAGCGTGGCAGAGAGAACTTGACGAGCTGACAAAATCCGCCGAGGTTGACCGTGCGAAAGTAGAGAAGCTTGGCGATGATGTGGCGGTTATGGAAACGCTGATTTACAATGTTCAGCGACTTACAAATTATGAGGAAAAACAGAATGAAATTCAGCACAGGCGTTCTGCTGAATTGGAATAACGAGGGAAAGGTCGGGATAAAATTATGATTTTCATATTTTTAAAGGAAAGGAGGCTCGCCTATATGCAAAAGGATATCACATCTGCAACCGAATACAAAATCGGTAATACGACATATATCGTAAACGTAAAGTTCGCACCCAATTGTAAAGAAAATATTTTCGACGTAGTGCGTCGATTGATAGAGCGTGATATTGAGAAAAAATCAAAACAAGCGGCATAACCGTTTCACGACTCTATGAAAATTTCATCACTTTAAAGTATTGATATTTTACGGCGGATGTGCTATAATTATTGTACATTAGTCGCCGTAATTGTCGGAAAGGAATGGTTATGTTTACAGACAAGATTACGGCTCTTTACTGTCGTCTGAGCAACGACGATGATTTGCAAGGTGAGAGTAATTCAATCACCAATCAGAAAGCTATTTTGAAGAAATATGCTGATGAAAACGGACTTGGAAACACACAATTTTATGTTGACGACGGCTTCAGCGGAATAAATTTCAATCGACCTGATTTTATGAGAATGATGGATGATGTGAAGTCAGGAAAAATTGGAACTGTTATCACAAAGGATTTATCCCGTTTCGGCAGAGATTATCTGATGACAGGGCAGTATATCGAAATGGTGCTTCCTGATTATGATGTTCGGTATATTGCTATCAACGATAATGTTGATACTCTGCGTAGCGAGAACGAAATGATGGTTTTCAAGAATGTTTTTAATGACTGGTACGCCCGTGACTGTTCAAAGAAGATTAAGGCAGTTTTCAAGGCGAAAGGTCAGTCGGGAAAGCCACTCACCACAATTCCTCCCTACGGCTACAAGAAATCCGAGAAAGATAAAAATATCTGGGAGATTGACGAGGAAGCCGCAGAGGTAGTCCGCAGAATTTTTCAGCTTTGTATTGACGGATACGGTCCGACGCAGATTGCGAGAATACTGACTGAGGATAAAGTTCTTACGCCTACTGCTTACGCAGAACTCAAAAAATCGGGAAACATTACTTGTGCAAAGCCTTATCGCTGGGCACAGAGAACGATAGCTGATTTACTCGAAAAGCTTGAATATGTGGGTCACACGGTTAATTTCAGAACCAGAAAGAAATCCTATAAGTGCAAGAAAAAGATGAATAATCCAAAGTCAGACTGGGCAGAAGAATGCTGACACGGCTCAGTTTATTGGAATAGTCCGTAAGTATTCCGAAATCCCGAAGCTCACTCCCGAAATTATGCACGAATTCATTGAAAAGATTGTCGTACATGCACCTGACAAGTCAGAGTGTTGATGTTCGTAATAATCGAGTGTAAGCGAGATATATAATCTTCTTCTTTATCTTTCTCTTTATCTTTCTCTTTATCTTTATCTTTATCTTTATCTTTATCTTTATCTGTATCTTTATCGGCTTGTTTCGCTTGATTTTTCAAGCGGTTGTTTGTTTCGGTTGTTTTGGCTTGTTCTTGCCTGTTTTCGGTTGATTGCTCGAAATGGCGAAACATAGCCGATTTTTGTTATAATTCGATTTTCTCCTCCGGGCGGCTGTCGTTCTTCTTGAAGTCTTTGGCAACCTTAGTCGCAAATAATCCGCTTGCAAAAGTATCAAGTATTATGCTCTTGTTATCTCCGTCGCTTTCGTAGCTGATAACAAGGTATGTCGATGTGGCTATAAGTGACCCTAAGACCGCTCCTGACAATCCTCCGAATACTAAAGCTCCTGCCGCTGCTCCGGCTGCCTGCTGAGTTTTCAGGTTTTTTCCTGTCACGCAGTCAACGTTCTTGACCTTAGCTCTTGATACAGTGATCTCCTGCTTGTCTTTCAAGAATACGAAACGGTCCTCACAGTAAACTACCTTGACAATAGCTCCTACCGCTATCGGAAGTCCGTCGGTATGCTTGAGTTGAGCCGTGTAGATCGGGGCGTACTTTTCGTCAAGTTCTTTCTTTTCCTTTGCGGCTTTATATCCGTTGGAGAAACAGAAGTATAAAATTCCTGCGAACAAGCCGCCAACAATGAGTAATATGATAATTGCACCTATCATGGTAGCACCTCCTTGTCTCAATTATAACTGTCTCGTTACGGGGTGTCAATAAATCTGGCACAACGTCCCATTTTGCGTCTGTTGTTCCTGCTTTGTTCCTTTTTAGGGAATTTGCTGTTTTCGCCTCCTCTTGTGTGTTATAATCATCATGAGGTGATGATCGTATGTCTATATGGGTTTGTCGTGCTGGGCGCAAGGGAGAACATGAAACAAAGTTCTTGGAAGATAGCCGTATCTACTTTACCTTTGAAGAAGTGGAAAAGCCAATGACCGATTTTAAGGAAAAGAACGAGTTAAAGGATTACTTTTTCTCTGTCTTTCCTGCGTCAAGTTCCTCCGCTGTACAGAATTGGTACTCTCAGGGCAACTCCTTTGCTTTCGGAATGGCTCTTGAAGAGTGGGTGGTGCTGCCGAGTAAGTTTTCTTCTTCGCTCCATGTCGGTAAGATAATCGGTGAATACCGCTTTGACAAGTCTGCTCCTGAGCTTTATCGTCATTACAGGTCTGTTGAGTGGTTTGCAAAAGTTCCTCGTGAATGTTTCGACGGAGAAATACTGTCGTCTCTGCGTACTCCTATGACTACTTTCAAGCTGAAACAGGAGGAGCGGTTTAAACGCCTTACTATATCCCATGTCGAAAAGCCTGCCGCCGTTCCTGAGCCTGCTCTCTTTAATCTTGAGGACGATTCCCTCGAATCTATCTCCAATCATATAATCAGGAATTTCAAGGGTCACGCACTCGAACATCTTGTAGCTGCTATCCTCCGGGCTAAAGGCTTTGAAGTGTATGAGCATTCGGCAGGTCCCGACCACGGTGTTGATCTCCTCGCTTCCTGCGGAACATTCGGGTTTTCGTCTCCGAAAATTTGCGTACAGGTGAAGTCAGGCGACAGTGCTATCGAGCGTACTGTCTTGGATAATCTCTTGGGTACAATGACTAACTATGGAGCTGAATATGGTCTCCTCGTTTCATGGAGCGGTTTCCGCAGTTCCATTGTTCGTGACACTGCCAAACAGTTCTTTCGTGTGCGCCTCTGGTCTGCCGCTGACGTTATTCGTGAATTGCTTGAAAACTACGAAAATCTTTCAGATGATATTCGTCAGAAAATACCTCTTAAGCGTATATGGGTACTGGATAACTCTGAACTTGAATAGTCTTATGCTCCGCTCTCTGGCGGAGCTTTTTTAGTCGTAGGTGTTGTATTCTTCCTGTGTCTCCTGCCTGTCGTGAAGTACAAGAGGGTACTGCGTAAGTTCTCCGAATCTGCTGTCACAAGAGTAAACTACACAGCCGCCTGACATCCACCCTACGCCTGTGGGTCTTGCCATAGGCTCAACGTGCTTATATTCTCTGCCCCAAAGGGTACGAGTAACGACCTTACAAAGGTTTTCGGGCGGATTGTCCATGTCTATGATCTCGTTTCCGTGGTCGCAGAGTATCAGTATATCTGTGAAGCGTGATGATATGCCATGATTAGAGCAATCTCCTGACATATGTTTGAATATTTCTGCTCTGAGTGCTGTTGCTTTCATAATATCGCTCCCTCCTCTAACTGAGTGACCGCCATGTTGAATCCTATCGCCCATAAGTATACTCTTCCGTCAACTGATTTGCCGCAGGAGGATAAGCCCTCCCATGCGTCCGGGTAAATGTCTGTAGCTATTTCGTAGAGGCGTTCTGACGGTATGAACAATCTGCCTCTTATGCTGTTTCTGATCTCGTCGATAATATCGTCCTTGAACTCGTCGAAATCGTCGAATTCATCTGAGTTTTCAATGTAGTAGTCTATTGCCTCTCTTTCGAGCAGTTCTACAAGGTCCTCGAACACTTCGTCCTCATCATAGATATAGTCGTCTGAGGTACACTGGAATTTCCCCATATAGTAGCCTATGTTGTTGTAGATGTAGGACTTGAGGTCGCTGATCTTGAGCCGGTTGTGCCACGTTGCTATACTGCTGCCGAGGTGCCCGTCTATGTGGAGGCTTCCTCTCCTCTTGTCAATGAAAAAGTTAATGTAGTATTCGCTGCCGCCGTTTGCGTTACGCCAGTCTATTACGGTAAAGCCCTCGGTGTCAACTACCAATTTGGCTTTGTGGTCCTTGAAATGCCTTTCAGCATTATCAAGCCAGTATTTCCATTCGTCTCTCGATGATCTCATAACTTATCCTCCTATCTTGCTTACTGCTAACTGGAATCCGTGCTTTAGCCTGTCGTCGTTCTGCACATCGTCCCATGTATAGCCGAGTGCGTCGAGCGTGTCCTCTGCGTCGCCCGTGTAGGCGTGTTCGTGGTTTCTCAGCTCGTAACTGAACATATCGTAAATGAAGCCTGTCCCGTCCGGGTCAGCGGCTATAGCTGCCGCAAGCTCCTCCTTATGCCTGCTGAATGTGCCAGTAACGAGGTCAGCGTCGCTCTTCCTCATGAATCCGCCTCCGCCTATGCGGTATATCTTGTCGGTGTCCTCTGAGGTAAGCCCCCATTTATTCATCATCTGCTCGAACTGTTCGTTTGAGAATGCGAATCCCAGGGGAAGCTCATTAACCTCTTTCTGAAACTTATCCATAAGCTCTCTGTACTTGTTCATTCGTTTGCCTCCTTGATCTTGTTGTAGTATTCCTCAGCCTCTCCATAAGACTTAAACCACTTTACCACAACACGCCTGCCTTTGCCGAACTTGACGTTATGCTCTGTAGGCTTGTTTTCGCTTTCCTCTGTCCCGGAATGTCTGATTGTCCTCAGCTTTCCGTCCTCAAGGTAAGTAGCCGTGACCGAGTACCATGTGAACACTCCCTCTTGTACGAGGCTGTAGTGCTGTGATACGGTCTGGGCGAGGGGCTTCTCGTAGTCGATATAGCCCCATGCCTCTCTGCCTATCTCTTCGCAAAACTTCTTATCGTCAAAGTTCTTGATATTGATCGGCTGCTGTGATGTATTCGGGTACGCCCCCGGTGTGAGTGGCCTTTCTGTGCTGTAGTACCTCATTGTGTCGCCTCCATGTGAATAAGTATATCGTGCTTGCGACAGAACTTTATAGCATAGAAATTTTCGTATCGGCATATCTTCTGAATATCTGAGGCTGTGACTGTCTTGTAACCTTTTCGCTGTCTGGCGATTTTGAGTATGCTCTTCTTCTGAGCGTCGCTGATCTCGATTTCTCTCTCAATTCCGTCGCCGCAGCCGTACTTGTCAGCCCACCTGCTTCTTATCTTCTGACATATGCTCTCATACTTCTTCTGCCCTGTGATGAACTTTGCATTTCTGCGGTCAATGAAGTCTCCTGCAATGTTGTAGTAGGTGACAAAGGTTATTTGGTTTCCTTTGCCGTTCCATAGTGAATCACGTCCGTCCCACTCCTTAAAGTCCATTACGCTGAGAACTATGCCGCCCTCTGCTGTACTGTCGAGAAGAATTCGCACAACTCTTTTGACGTCGTGAGGGTGATAGAGGTCTACCTTGCAAAGCTCTCCCTGTGAGCTTCTCATGGTTTCTGTGCATATCTGGTAGCCTCTGCCCATGAAGTTTTTAACAATCTCAGTGAACTTTGCCTCTATATCGGCGTATGTGATGATACCGCTGTTCATTCTTCTGTCCGCCTCGTTTAAGTCGATGTAACGTCCTTGTTTCATTACGATTCCTCCTTTGCTCTGCTTAGTTGTACTCATGCAAAAGAATTGCAAGAGCTTTCTCGGCTGTCTCGGATTGTGGCGGAATATCTAAGCCTCTGTCGTAGTTGTAGATAATCTCGTTATCTGCTTTGAGCATGAGCTTGCTGATTCTGCCGCCCTCTATGCCAAATTGGCTTCCTGTTTCGTATACCTTAGCCCAATAGCGGACTGTGGTGTGGCTTTCGTCCGGGTTAGGGACTAAGATTGCACCCTGTTTCCACATATGGTCCTCCTTTTTGTTATCTGTGCGGAGGCGTTAGAGCCTCCGCTTGTTAATGCTTAAATGACTTTTCTCGTTCCTTTAAGTAAGCCCTCTATATCCCTTAGTTTCTTCTGCGCCTCCTGACCTTTTTTGAACTCTTGGCGATAGAACACGAGGTTTTCTTCCTTTTCAGCAAGCTGCTTTTCGTATTCTGCTTTCTGCTGATCGAGGAGCTTTCTAAAACGGAGTTCCATAAGCCATTTGCCCGATTTTACATCTTTTACCCACTGCTTGCAGAACTCGTTTTTGTCTACGCAGTCTGATTCGTAGTACGATTCTTCAATGTAGTGGTATTCTTCATCGGAGGGGTTGTATTTCGTCCTCTCGATAAATTCTTGCTTCATCATATGTTACACCTCCTTATACCTCATGGTATACCTGACCGACGTGTCCGTCAGGCTCATCAGGTGCTTCGTAATCGTAGATTCGGAAGTCATGCGGCTCAAGCTCTGCATAATTCTTGCGAATTCTGCGAATGTAGCCTTTCATGGTTTTCATAGAGTTTCCGTTAAAACCGCCGCTCACATGGTTTTTGCAGTAACTACCTTTTATGTGGTCGTAACTTCCGCCGATTCCCGGCTGTAACTCTGGTTTTCTTACATCGAATTCCAAGAAAAATCTTTTCATAGCCTCCTCCGTTTCTCCCTCGGAGCTTTCTGAATCTCACCCGAATGAGCTGCTACACTTGTTCTCGCTCTATTCCGTCGGTTGCTTTCGTTTCCCCATTTTGGGACATAGTTGAGTTTAATTATCGGGGAACATCTCTTCAAGAACTGAGTTTCCTCAAGAATACTGGTTAATTCCTTGCACCTATTCATTCTCCGGAGGAGCGCCTGCCCCACTTGACGCTCTGTTTTTTCCGCATTTGCCGTCCTCTTTCTGTTCCTCGTCTCCCTACTGAGCCTCCCGGCTGAGTAGTTCGTAGCCTGTGATCGGACCGCCTCCGTGTGCCTATTTTCTTTCGGGGTGTTCCCCTTGATTATAATTATAGCCCCTTTTAGGGTCATTTTCAACCAAAATTCAAAAAAATTTGGTAATTTTGCTAAAGTTTGTTTGATTTGTCGGTTTTACGGTTATGCAATATATACAGTTTTGTGCGTTTTGTCCTTTTCTGGGACAGCAAAAAATCCCCTCCGGGGTAGTGGAGGGGATTCCGTATCGTCGTTAGGTGGCTCTCCGACGACTTTCATAATTCATTAAAGCTCCTACTGAGCTATTTCGTTGTTGCTTTCAAGCTGTTTCTGTCTCTTTACCTCAGCCTCGATCTTGTTTTCGAGGAAGCTGTCTACGTTGCCATAGAGCTTTTCTATGTAACGTTCTGTCGCCGGTGTAAATAAGTCAATTGCTGTCTGTATCGCCTGCTCCATTGCAATCTTCTGAGCGTCTGCGTTAAACACTCCGCCGTTCTTGAGATCGTCCACATATACCTGAGATGTAATGCGTACCGCCTCTGCAACCACCTTGCTGATCTCCTCCATGTGGTGCTTTGCTCCATAGGTTTCAATCAGAAGTCCGATGTATCTTGCAAATATAGGAATAAAGGCGATAATTACAGCTTCGAGAACTGATTCTATAAAATCATTCATAGCCGCTCTCCTCCTTATTACTTTGAAACGTATTCGCTTGAGACATATCCCGTGTATGTCTTGTTCTTGTAAGTCGTCTGAACTAAGAGCCACTTAACGCCGGAAACGGTTGTGTAATAGCCGTAGCACTGCATTGTTGTTCCATTTGGGAGGGTTGCAAGTATGGTCTTGTTTGTGCCTGCTCCTCTGCGGAGGTTGAGCGCTGAGGCTTTAACTCTGTAAGTTCCTGTAAGACTTCTGTCCATTGCTCTGGCAGGCTCAGGAGCGGCAGAGCTGCTGTTTCCTCCGCTTGATGTTGTTTCTGTGGACGCTTTGCTTATGCCGAAATAGGTGTAGAAATTGGTGGTTACACTCCTTGCTGTTCCTCCGGGGACGCTTTCGTCGCCGTACCACCTGTTGCTTTCTCTTACGTCAACGTGCGTAGCGGTGTAGCTCTTGTCGATGTTCGCTATGCCGCCGAATCCAACGTCCTGAGCGGCGCAACATACGAGCTTTGAAGATATGATCTTTCCGTTTTTGTCGTAGCATACAATATCTGCCGCCGTTCCTACGACGTGCTGTCCGATACCGTTTCCGCCGACGTAAACGTCCCAATACTCGCAACGGTAGCCGCTGTTTACGATGATCTTTGAACAGTTGAGCTTGACAAACAGCTTTTCAAGGTAGTCTATCAGCTTTTTGCTGTTCTTAGTTGTGTGAACTTTGCCGCACTTGCAGCGGAACTCCATAATGTTGAAGTGTGTGGAGAGCTGTTTTGTGCTGCTATAAGCGTATTCAATGATATCCGACATATTATCCTCCTTTTCTGCATATCTGTCGTAATATTTCTGTCCGTATGTCGCTTTCATGATCTGCACGTCTGCTCCGCTGTATGCAGGTCGTTCAAATTTCAAGAGAACTTCATCAGAGGCAGAGCGGACGCTCTCTGCTGTCTTGAGTATACCAAGAACTCCTGAGAAATCTTCCTCAAGTTCCTTTACAAGGAACTCAAGCTGCATTTCGAGGTCCCCGATAGACTTGTCCTTGCTTCTGGCGTAGGAAAGTAATTTCCTTTTTCTTGGACTATACGTCCACTGAGCCAATCCGTAACCGGCACTATCCGTTGAAAAGTTGTTGTAGCCTCCGCTGTCAACTGCTTCTGTGTAGGAAGTGTCGGTAAATCCGAGACGATTTTCGGCGGAGTTTTCAAGATTTGTGGGGATAAGTCCGCTTTCAGCGAAAAGGTTTCCCATAAGTCCTGCCGCCCCGAAGTCGTTAAGACCGTTCTCTTTCAAGAAGTTCCAAGTCATTTCCTCGGTAGTGTTTCCTTTAAGCATTTGTCATTCCTCCAATCTGTTTAACTTCTTTGGTGCTACTCTTCCTGTGTAGACGAGTGCGCCCTCTGGTTTAAGTGTTTCTGTAGCTTGTTGTGAGCCTCTGTGACAGCTCCGTTACAGTTGAGCTGTTTAAGTCCGTCGAGGCAGGCAAGCATAGCATAGCTCATGAGGCACTGTTCGTCTTTCATTTCCTTGATGTCTGACGCTTCTTTCTTCCTGAGTTCCTCAATGTCTACCGACTGCTTTTCCTGCTTCTGAATCCACTTAATCACAGAATATACGGCTGTTCCTATTGCTATCAAAGCGCCAAGTACCGCCGCTATTGTGATAATCGTGTTTGCGTCAACGTACATTTCCGTCACCTCCTTTCACCACGATCTCGTCAAATATATGGTTAAGTTTCCGCCTTAAGCCGAAACTGTTACAGTGCATGAGTGTTCCGCAGAATGAGGCTGCGGAGCGGTCAAAATGTTCTCTTGTTATTTCTCCTTCGTCAAGCATTTCGCTAAGTTTCTTGACGCTGTGTATCATTCTTCTTGCTGTCTGCTTTTTCAGTTTTCTGTGAGTAGCCCACATCTTATATCCGACAAAATCTATTCCGAGGCTTATCGGGCGTATGGTCGTTTTCTTGTTGAGGTCAAGCCTTAGCCGTTCTTTGAGGAATATCTCAATATCCTCCTTGATTCTCCTCAGCTCTGTTTTGTCGTTGAAAAGAATGATAACGTCGTCCATGTATCTTATGTAGTAATGGAGACGGAGTTGGTGCTTGCAATGTTGGTCAAGCTCGTTCAAGTAAATGTTTGCAAATAGCTGACTTGTAAGGTTTCCTATCGGCATTCCAACGGTTGAGAGCCACATTTCTTCTGTGCATTCCTCCGGGCTGTAGCCTGCCGGTAGTCCAAACTTTGTTTCCTCGCTGTTGACGATCTCTTCAAGAAGTAACATCAACTGCTTGTCCTTGATTCTTCTGCCGAGGATTTCAAGAAGAATTTCGTGGTCTACCCTGTAGAAATACTTGCTTATATCGAGCTTGAGGTAATACCACTTCTCCGGTTTTCTGCTTACCTGTCGTAGCCAATATTGTAGACGGTCTGCCGCTTTATGGCTTCCTTTGTCAATTCTGCAAGCATAACTATCTTCAATAAACGTTCTGTCGTAGAATGGATTGAGCTGCTTATATATCGCCCATTGCACAACTCTGTCCCGGTACTGCAAAGCCATAACGAGCCTGAGTTTTGGCTCTTTAACGTAAAACTGCCTGTAGTGTCCAACTTTGTAAGTTCCCCATATAAGCTCGTTTTGAAGCTGTATGAGGTTTTCCTCAAGGTTGTCTGTAAATAATAGCACATCGTCTCTGAATCGTTTGCCTTTTCGTGCGTTCAAATGTGCGTCGTAAAGCTCTTCAAAGTCGTAAATCTTGCTGAATACATTATCCAACGTCTGCATTGTTCCGTTTGGCTCTCCTCTTGCTTATAAATATAGGCTGCGTGTAACGTTTCCGCTTTCGCAGTAATTCAATCTTTTCCCCGTAAGGGGAGGGAAACAGGCCCCTTTAATGCTATGCGCTGAACTTTCGCCCGTGGGCGGCAGTTGTGTAATCTCTCCGGCATAGCAGTAGAGCGGAGCGGAAACCGATGTTGTCGTTGGAATTCGAGCGAGGGTTGTTCAGATTCGTGTAGAAAACACCTGCATTCGAGCTGTTCGTCCAGTTGCCACCACGATTCGGGAAACGCTTTCGGCCTGCTCCCCATATACCTACTTTGTGTACTTCATGTAACCACCTATAATGCGTCCTATCTCGTTGAGCATTCTGCTCCAAGTTTCGTATTTCTGCATTGAAAGAGGCGGTTGCATTTTTATAGTTTTCGGCTTTCCGTCGGGAAAACGTTCTATTTCTCCGCTGCTGTTTTTCTTGCTGATCTCTTTATCGTAGAAGTCCTTGTCATGTGCAAGGCGAATAAGGTGTCTCAGGACGTCCAACTCAATATCAAGCTCCTGTAATGTCGTTTTCTTGTAATACTTCTTCTCAATGGCAATTGCAAGGCGGTACATTGTGAGCATGGCCGTTCTTATTTCGTCCGCTGTCTGTCTCTCCCTCCGTGGGAACTGAGCTACGGCTTTCTTTCCATACTTCATCATGTCGCCTATCTTCTCTTTGAGAATGAACGGTGCGGCTTCTTTATTGCGTTGCTGAATGTCCGTGCTTTCCATATTTCTTTCTCCTTTAGTTCTGGTATAGGGGAGCTGTCGCTCCCCTGAGCCAGTTATTCAGTAATCAGTTTACAGTTCTCCATAAAAAGCGGAGCGGAAACCGAAGCTGCCGTCGGAAAACGAGCGAGGGTAGCGCAGAGACGCGGAGAAAACACCCGCACCCGAGCTGCTCGCCCAGTAGCCACCACGAAACGGGAAACGCTCGTCAGCGCCGTTGTTCATGTAGAAATTGTCTCCCTCATATCCGTCTGCGTCGGCAGGGAAGAGAGCAAGCTCCTTGATGATCTGCGGCACTGTAAGTCCTGTTGCAACAGCGAGGCTCTGGAACAGTGTGTTTTTGCTTTCGTCTGCCTGCGTTGTAATCGAAGTGGCAAGAGTTACCTTGCTGTTCGCCTGATCATACTTGAGCGTTCCTGTTGTTCCCGGTGCGACAAGTGACCCGTCTGACTTGATAGCCCTCCACTCGCTGCTTCCGGCTGAATTGTCCGAAGAGGGCAGAGCGCAGTTCGCATAGGGTATGATCTGAATTTCTCCCTTTGCAAGTCTCATACCGTCGCACCATTCAGAAACATTTCCGTTCATATCGGCTATTCCTGCCGGGGTGTAGTCGGGATACCATGTAGCCGGTCCGCTGCCTGTCGCTGTTCGCTGTATTCTGCCGCTGCTGTCAAGTGCCATTGACGCTACGCCTTTTTCATGGGAATATGAAACGTCTCTGCCGTAATTGTTATTGCCGTGAGGCATAGTGCCGTTCTTCTTGCACCAAAGAGCTATTGCAGACCAGAGCGAAAACGGTGTGAGCGTCCAATAATCACCCTTATTACGGCAGGCTGTTCTCGCAGCGTCCGCTGTAATATTTGCTCTGGGGTCTTGGTTTGGAAGAGAATACGCCCTGTTCGATACGATGATGTTCTGATATTTTGAAATAGCTACAGCGGCTTTGTTCGTACCGTCGATTACAAAAGCCGGGTGAATCGTCTCTGTTGCTCCCTCTATAATCTCGCTGCTCTTCATCTGCGGTACAATTACCATGATAGAGGGCATACCGAGGTCGTCGAGAATTACTGTGTTTTTGCCGCCCGAAAGTGCTTCTACAGAAAGTTTAAGATCGTCGAAATTTGTTGCCATTGTTTAAGCCTCCATTCCCCATAAATATATGGTGCATTCGTTTATGTCGAAAGGTACGGGTATCATTCCTCCGTCCTCATCTTCGGATTCAGTGTAACGTCTGGGTGGTATCTCTACCTGTGCCACATACTTGAATCCCGTCTCACAGCCGATAACAAGAAATCCCTGTTTATCGCTACATATGTCGATAGTAACCTTTTCGTCCATTTCTCTGTTCTTGAGGTTAATGGAAAGGTCCTCGTCACCAAAGGTTATCGACTTCTTGCTTGTTTCGTACTCAATGTGAGTACCCGGTGACATAATGATCTCTTTCACTTGTTCTTCTCCTCCATTCGCTTAAGCTCCTCGTAGGCTTCTCTTGATCGAGCGGTTATAATCTCCACAGCCTCCCTTGAGGCTTTGTCATTTCCTGCTCCGAATGACTGTCTCACTCTCTCTTCGTCCCTACGCCTCTCTTCGGATTTGATGATTACGTTAGCCATTATGTGCCTCCCTGTACATAGATTTTGAGTTCAACAGACGTTGCGCTGCCTGTGTAGCCGATCTTGAAGCCGTTAAGAAGTTTGTCCGAAATAACAATATCTCCTACGCAACCGCCCGTGTAGCTGACTATCTCCGCCGTGACGGTGTAATCTTTGGTGTAGCGTAGGTTTGCTCCACTGAGAGCTATTGTCTTGGTGCTGTTGTTAAATGGGTACTTCTGGGAGTTGGTGCAAGTGGTTGTAAGTACAACTAACTTCTGAGCCTCTGCTCCGTCTATGGCTTTTTTTGCCGCTGTAATCGCTTCGAGACCTAATACTTCTACAAGATGTATCTGTCTGTCGATTTCCGGGAACTTGTCATTATCCAACTCCGAAATAAGTTCTCCGAGCTGCGTTTTGCTGTCTCCTGATTCTTTCAACACCATTCTGAGGAAATTGGCAAATTCAATCGCTGCTGTATAGCCTGCAAGAATACCGCTCTCCATGTTGTTGAAGTGGGCGGCACTCATGTTTGTACCCTGCTGTACTACCGTTCCTGCCGGGAGCATGGTGTAGGTCCCGTCGTGGTTGTCGGTGAGCTTCACAAGGTTAGGCGGACTTACTGCGTGATCTAACCAAGATGTTATTCCATACATTTTTCATCACCTCCTTTCGTTGCTATCCCGTGATCTCATATATCGGGAATTCCCATACGGTAATAACTCCCTGAGTGGCAAGTTTTGTTATATTCTCTGTAAGCTGTCCTGCTACATCTCCTGCCGTGTCGATAAGACGTATCGCCTTTATCGTCATAGCCGTGTCGTCTGTTGTGGTGCATTTGAGCTGTATCTTATTGCCACTTATCTTTTTTTCCGTTATGGCTGCGTCGTACCATGTGCCATTGTTGCTCTGGTACTGGATTTTCTGAATGCGCCTCAGCCAATCGGTGCGTATCTTGTTAAGAAACGTTTCTTTCCAGAATGCCATTGATAACCCTCCTTATCCTGCAAATCTTGTTCCGCAAATCGGGTATATTACCTCTCCTGCGGACATAACGCTGTTTGTAGCAGCGTCAATTTGGTGAATCTGTCCAAACAATACCGGCTCAGGTTTCGTGCCGCACAAATCGTAGGCATACAAGTAGCTCTTAGCGTTCTTTGAAACACCTATTGGGAAACTGTATATAACAGCCGATTCGTGTTCTATATGTGCAGGAATACGTTTCTCAATGAGGGTGAGAATGTCGCTCATGTAGAGCGTTCTTTCGTCGCCTCTGTTGAATTCTATATTGAGCTTGTTGTTTCCTGCCTCATCGAAAGGCTCAAAAGTGACCGATACAGAAGCTCCTGTGTAGGCGGCTATCATTTCGCTTATCATGCTTGCAGAAACTTTTCCGTTGCCAACAAAGAACGATTTTACAAGCCTGCGCCGCTCTTCCAAGCTCCTCTGTTTGTATAGTCCCAAGAATAAAAATTCTTCGAGCTTTCTTATTGTTGTTTCGTCCGCTGTATCAATAAAGCAATCGTTGAATACCTGCTCAATGTTATCTTCGAGGTCGTCTGCAAGTTCGCCCTGTGTTTCAAGGATAGCTCTCATTTCGAGAACGTCCCTGTAATACTTAGGATAGTAAGTAATAAGCTCCTCATAATTGTTCTCGAAATACTTATTGTAGAACATTTATATCCACCTCGCCTATAATCGGGACGTTATCTTCTCCCGGCTCAATGTTTTCGGTATCTCCGTTGATCTTGAGTTCAGAATAGTCAAGAATCTGAGGTAAGCTCGAAATAATCGCTCCGACAGCCGATAGTCGGACTATGATGTCCGTTGTGTCTGTGGTGTTCATTACAAGGTCTTTGAGGTACTCCCGGAGAGCTTCTGTTGCTGCCTCTATAGTTCCGTCTCTTGTTGTTCCTGCTATCAGCTCCGCATTGAATTCAACGTTTATTGTAGTTTCTCCTGCGGCAACTGCTGTGAAGTGCGCTCCAAGGTTTGCTACGCCCTCTCCGAGACCGTCTCCGACGGTGTATGTAACTCCGTCAACTTCTGCCGTATATCCTTTTGTAGCCGGGTCTACATACTCCTGTACTCTTTCTACGAGAGCCTCAGAGCAAGGCAATCCGATAGGATTTATAAGCACTGCCTTTACCGTGTTCGGTCCGTTCCATAAAGGCGTTATCCTCGCACGTCCTACGCCCTCGTAGCTCTCGCACCATGTTTTATAGTGCTGTTTGTTTCCGTTCTCCGTCGGTGACGCTATCTTCTCCCTGAGCCTCAACCGCAAGCTATCGTCGGTTTCTATGTCAGTGCCATATTCGAGTATTGTGCCAAATGTCGCCGCCTCAAGCCCCTGTATGTTGTTTACAGGAATCGCAGGCGTTCCGGCTGTTATGTTGTTTCCAACAGTTCCCGGCGTTTCCGCTTCGAGGTAAGGGATTTGACTATCTGTCTCTTTCAACACGAAATACATTCCGTTAGTGAAAAAACGCTCTCCGTTATCTGGTGTAAGCCCTGTAAACGTAACATTATACTGTGTACTTGTTGCTGATCTTCTTGATACGCCATATTCCGAGGCTTTTGTGTCGAGGTATTCGCCTGTAGCTGTATCAAGCTGCGTAAGCGAAAAAACGAGGTCAAGGTCGGTGTATAATTTTGCTACTTTTATCAGTATTCCTGATACTGCGTCATAAAATATACTGCCCTGTCTTGTGTCAACTCCCTCCGGGGCGTTGTCGAGTACGTCGCTGAGAAGTTGTTCGTAAGTATAGTTCTCAAACATCTGCAATCACCTCCTCTATGGTGGTCTCTCCGAATATGGTGTCTGCTTTGAACGAAATGTAAGCACAATCGTCTTTGAAATCAACGGTAAAGTCGTAAACACGAATTATTCTTGTATCGGGTTTTAGTGCGTCTATTACAAATCCCTCTATTGCAGTTTCCACATATTCTTCTGTAGCGTCGTTTGTGATTATAGCGTCCTCGATCTCACTTCCATACTGATTATCGTATATCAAGCACTTGAATCTCGGCGTTATAATCGCTTTCCTTATGGCTTTTT